>ENA-UONW01000092-UONW01000092.1-human-gut-metagenome-genome-assembly--contig:-CS52-NODE-92-length-135820-cov-26.060568_pt1 | contig 135820 bp, 108 predicted proteins | sample MGYA00242463_ERZ724010 | MGnify/ENA metagenome assembly ERZ724010
TTCGGAAACCAAAAAATACCGGAATGGCTAATAAAAAAACGGCAGACAGCATCCGCAAAATACAAAAGATTCCGGATGAAAAATCGGGATGACGGGAAAAAACATGGCGGGCGCCTGCACAAAACAGGCAGAAAAAATGCTCCGGGAACCGAAAAATACCGGAATGACTAATAAAAAAACGGCAAGCAGCATCCGTAAAATGTGAAAGATTTCAGATGAAAATCGGGATGACGGGGAAAAAACACGGCGGGCGCCTGCACAAGACCGGCAGAAAAAACGCTCCGGAAACCAAAAAATACCGATATGGCTGGAAAAAACACGGCAAGCAGCATCCGCAAAATGTGAAAGATTTCAGATGAAAATCGGGATGACGGGGGAAAAACACGGCAGGAGCCTGCACAAAACAGGCAGAAAAAACGCTCCGGAAACCCCCAAATACCGGTATGGCTGGAAAAAACACGGCAAACAGCATCCGTAAAACGCAAAAGATTCCGGATAAAAAAATCGGGATGACGGAGAAGAAACACGGCGGGCACCTGTACAAAACAGGCAGAAAAAACGCTCCAGGAACCCAAAAATACCGGAATTGTTGAGAAATTCCTCTCCGGAGAAAGCAGACAGACGGAAAATCCATTCCGAGAAATGTGAATTTTCCCTCCAGAAAGTCCTGAGAAAAGCGGAAAAATTATGGATACGGAGAGAAAAATTTCCACACTGCACGGGAAAAAACTTGAAAATGATTCGAAAGGTGAGGGAAAAATACCCGAGAATGGGAAGCGAAAGCCGAAAATAGTAGGCTTTTCCTTAGAAAAAAATTCAGAAGAAGCACAAAAAATACGGGAATGAGATGAAAAAACGGCAGGCAGTACCCACAAAACACGAAAGATTCCAGATGAAAAATCAAGATTACGGGAAAAAACACAGCAGGCGCCTGCACAAAACAGGCAGAAAAAATGCTCCGAGAACTGAAAAATGCCGAAATAGCCGATAAAAAAACGACAGGCGACATCCGCAAAATGTAAAAGATTCCGGATGAAAAATCAAAATTACGGGGAAAACACGGCAGATGCCTACACAAAATAGGCAGAAAAAATGCTCCAGGAACCGAAAAATATCGGAATGGCTGGTAAAAAAAACGGCAGATAGAATAGAAATTCCTAACGAACTTCCCGCTAAAAGCACAAAAATTATCCCAACAAAACGAGAAAAAGATTCTCAAAAATAGAAAACAAAGTCGAACAAAACAGAAATCTCTTCCAGACAGAAATGAAAAACATCCAAACTGTCTACAAGAGCCACAGAAGATATCACGATGGAACGAATAATACTTATATCCTGTCATAGCTGAAAATGATAGAAAGCAAAATAGAAATAACATAAAAGCAGAGAACTTTACCGCATGAAACATGCTACCGTAAGCTATATCCAGCTCCACCAATGCAAGAATGCCGTTACCTGCTACAACAAAAATCTAAAAGGATTTTCCAAGAATTTCATCTACTATACCAATCAAGCTTCTTGCATGGAAGAATGCACCGGACAAGCAGGAAGCCAACTTACGAAAAGTTCAGCAAAGTCATCAAACAGAATGAAAAGACAGACAAATACACAAACATGATTCAAGATATCAAAAAGTATCTAAACCTCGTCATAAAGATACACCCTCCTTCAGTTACAAATTCAGAGAATTCAAGAGAAAAGAGATGAAAGCGCAGGCACCCGACAATCTGGCTTGCAAATACTATTGAAGCAATATAAGGAAAAAAAAAGAATCTCCCTCGCAGCTTTTCTTCTATAGATGCGGAAAAGGAAACAAAAATTTGTACAAACATTTTTATTTTTTGTACAAAAAATAAAAAAAGACGGTGACGTTCTTAGGAGAAAATACTCCAAAGAAAATATCCCGCCGCCGAAAAATATTCGACGACGGGATACTTCTTGATCTATAGATCATTAATTATTTAAAGCCTGCATACGCCCTATGGCATATACATCAGAGTCAACGTTTCAACAAGCCGATTTTCAGGTTCAGCTTAAAATAATAAACTCCGTTTTCACGTTCCAGATAACCATACTTATCTTTTTCCGTAGAGCCTTTTTCAAGACGAGAATTATAGAACAGGAAATCGGCAAATACCTGACGATAAGCACGCTGATAGCACAACACTTCGCCTTCGCCCGTCACAAACAAAAAGCCACTGATAGCCGATTCGGTACCGTTGTACAATTTAGCCGGACGCATACCGGTAGCCAATGCCAAAAGAAACTCCTTTATTTTATATTCGTAAAAGCCATGTTTGTTTATCAGTTCATCCTTAATCTTAAGCGGATTCAAGCGCTTCACTTCCTCCGTCAGATCTGAAACCTTGGTAATGCCGTCCAACCACATTAAGCGCGTCATTTCGGCAAGCAGACGTCCCATATGCAAGTCCAGCATTGCAAGATTACTGCGGAATATCTTGTCGGCTACATCGTTATACTTTAAAACGCCTCCCAAGCGTTCAATCATCAGCATACGGGCAATCACATCATCTTCCTCCCCCTCCGCATTTATCTTATTTATTGTCGGTACAGCAAACTTTACGCCGGTCTGTTCAAACTTAAAATTGGCCGTACGCCCACCATCAAGCAGCGGAAACATCATCCCCAGTCGAGAGCGAACACAAAAGCCGGTAAGCGGCGCAGTAACATCATAGAAAGCAACACTAAAGTCCGTGCGGTCGTCAGTCTTAGCCTCCAGATCATAAATAGCCACTTCATCCAGGAACTCTTCCACTCCATCGGGCGAAGTCACATCATCCTGCCGGCTGTTACGAATGGCCTGTAATATCAACTCGGCAACAGTCTCAAAGTCTTCGCGCGGTACAAGCTTGTCCATTTTCTCTCCCTTCACATGGATATTGTCTTTTTCTACAATATATTGGCGCGTGCCATCATGCTCTTCTCGCTGTACCATTGCTACAGGAATGCGCTGCTGTTCGTTTCTTTTCACATCGGGAGTTCCGGCATACACATAACCGTCTGCCAGAAGGCGAAAAAATGCATATAGTTCGCCCCATTCTCTTTTCGTCGCTTCAAATGCCATATCATTATGAGTTTTAGTGAGGCAAAGGTACGTAAAACAGATGTTAATGAAAAGCCTTTACAGTAAGGTAATTCTTAAACAATGTTATACAGCAGAAAAAATCATCTTTTATATTTGTAGAATCACAAAAAGTCCCTACCTTTGCAATGTGTTTTTCATAGTATTAGATTTAAGGTTAACAAAAGGTTGGAGTACAGCGGTACTCCTTTTTTTATGCCCATACGCGAAGATAAGAATATTTCTATGAATATTTTCCCCGAAAAATCGCATATATTTGCATTCCGATTGAAAATAAAAATTCATCATTCTACCAGATATAGAATGATGTAACCGCAAAGACCAATAACAATATAAACAATAAAAAACTAATCATGGAAGAACTTCAACTGAATGAACATAACAAGCAGGAATATCCGCCTATGCATACCTGCGAACATATTGTAAACCGTACAATGGTAAACCTCTTTGGATGTGGACGCGCTGTTTCGGCTCATATCGAAAAGAAAAAGAGCAAACTCGACTTTGCTTTACCTCAGGCCCCTACAGAAGAGGATATCGCACGCATAGAAAGTACAGTAAATGCAGTAATAGCACAACATTTGCCTGTTACTACTGAATACATCACCCAAGAAGAGGCCAAGGGACGGTTCGATTTAAAGAGGCTGCCCGACGGAGCTTCGGATACCGTTCGGATTGTACGAGTAGGCGACTATGACGAATGCCTGTGTATCGGACTGCACGTAACTAATACATCGGAAATAGGTACCTTCCGTATCATCAGTTCTGACTATAAAGAGGGAATTTTCCGTATCCGTTTTAAATTGTCCTAACTGACAGAACATGAGTAAAAAGAAGAACAATTCTACCGGCTCGCTGAAAGGTTTTATCCTTCTTGTCATAATCATAGCTGCCGCTCTCTATTTGTATCAGAATAATGATACGGCAAGATCGGCTTCCCTAAAACAGCAGGTAGAACAAACCGTGGACAATGCAACTCAGTATGTTGAAAAAATATCGGAAGATGCGAAAGAGAACAGGCAAAAAGATATTGCATCGAAGCTGGAAATTCCTGTTTCCACCCAGAAACGTGATGAAATCAGATTGACTCGTACCGCTTTCACTATTTCGTATAATAACTTCTACAAAACACCTAACTGGGTTGCATGGGAACTGACACGTCAGGAAACAAGTGGCAATGAAGAGCGAAAGAATAAATTTCTTCCTGACCCTGATTTGCCAGAACCTCGGGTAGAACATTCCGATTATACACATTCGGGCTACGACAGAGGGCACATGGCTCCGGCAGCCGACATGAAATGGAGTGAAAAAGCAATGCAAGAGTCGTTCTATATGAGCAATATTTGCCCTCAAAACCAGAAACTGAACCGCGATGACTGGGGGGACTTAGAAGAGGAATGCCGCAGATGGGCTAAAAAATATGGCAGCATCTATATTGCTTGCGGACCAATCTATGACTCTCCCACTCCCAAGCGTATCGGGCAACACAAAGTGGCTGTGCCTGACCGTTTCTTTAAAGTGATATTAATTTATAATCGAAAGAATCCGGTAGCAATGGGATTTCTATTCAACAATAAAGCAGGGCATAACAAACTGGAGAAATATATGGTTTCTGTAGATTCCGTAGAAAGCGTTACAGGTTTAGATTTCTTCTCCCGCTTGCCCGACAAAGTAGAAAATCAAATAGAAGCTATAGTACCAGCCCTTCTTCCTTGAAGGGCTATTTTCCTTTTATTTTGGTAAACACATATTGTCCTTTTTTCCGGGTTACCTTAGCATATTCAATGGCATGCTTCGGGCAATGATGATAACAGGCCAAGCACATCGCACAATGATTTCCCCATTCAGGTTTTCCATCTGTCAGACGAATGTTATGAAGCGGACAGACTGCCTCACATTTTCCACATGATATACAAGCTTCTGTCGCCCGAAAAGGTTTAGCCGACACCAAAAAGTGCGCAAACAAAGGGTGAACAATATACGTCTTCACCCAAGGCAGAGATCCTTCACAACAATCCATCAGATGCTCATGTGCTGCCAGTTTACATGCAATCTCTTTAACTCTATCTTCTGCCTTTTTCAGCTTTTCTTGTGCTACCGGCAACGGATCGACATCAAAACCGGGTAAAGCCACATATGTATTCGGCATAATCACAGAGAAACCCGCACTACATATCCAGCCTTTTCTCTCAAAAGCACGACGAATAAGCTGCGGCGTCTTACCTGCGTCATCTCCACAAGTACAAACAAAATATACATACTCAGGCTTACATATAGTCTGAAGCTCAGCTATAAAACGGAGAACAACCGCAGGAGGTCCCCACGAATAGACAGGAAAAACAATACCTATTGTATTCTCCTCAGCAACAAAGCTGTTCTTTTTCGCCAGTATATCTGCTATAGAACAAACAGCTTCCTCCAAAAGTTCACCTAAGCGCTCTGCGACCCAACGAGAATTGCCTGTACCGGAAAAATAAAATATCATAAAAGGAATATTAAAGCAGATTAATAAAAAATGAATAGTCCAGAAAAAACAAAAGCGAAGTTTTATATTCCCCTGAAATAAAACCATCGCTTAACCTAAAAAGAAAAGCCGCACCCGAGGCGTGACGAAACTCCGATAAACATGATTTGAGTGCTCTCCCCCTTTGTAATCCACCGGCATAAATGCTACCCGAAGGCGTGGCCCGCCATTGGAAGATGAAGCTGTTCTCGGTATTTCTTATAATTTGATGAGTTTCCCGATTCTGCAAGTGCGGCTTCATTTTTGTATTACAAAAATAATACTTTAATCTGAAATAACAAAATCTTAGCTACTTAATTTTACAGATATCTACAGACTACTACAAACTTTCCTCTCCCTTCCATTGTAGTTTTTGAAGCAACGACCTCATATGAAGATATCCTCCTTATCACCTACTCTCCATTTATCACATTTTGCAAAGGCTTCTAAACGAGTTCATCCCAAAACCTGACATTACCCCAATAAAAAAGGGATACCACCTATGTGATATCCCTCCTATTCTTTTAATCGTTCTCCTGATTAAGCAGCTTTTGCTTTTGCAACAACAGCCTTAAATGCTTCAGGATGGTTTACAGCTAAATCAGCCAAAACCTTACGGTTGATTTCAATACCTGCTTTGTGCAATGCACCCATCAACTTAGAATAAGACATACCTTCCAAACGAGCAGCAGCATTGATACGCTGAATCCACAATGCGCGGAAGTTACGTTTTTTGTTCTTACGGTCACGGTATGCATAAGTCAGACCTTTTTCCCAAGTATTTTTAGCAACGGTCCAAACATTTTTTCTTGCACCAAAGTAACCTCTGGTTAAACCTAAAATTTTCTTTCTTTTTGCTCTAGAAGCAACGTGATTTACTGATCTTGGCATAGTTTTAATTCTTTTTTGAATGATAGCGCCGATATTTTACAATCGAACTTGAAGCTAATGCATTCGGTTAATAATTTAAAATGATACGTTTACGCTTTTTCCTCTCAAGATTACTTCATGCAAAGAAGTTCCTTAACCTGAGTCAGGTTAGCACTGTGTACCAATCCTGCATGTACAAGGTTTCTTTTCTGCTTTTTAGTCTTCTTAGTCAAAATGTGACTGTGAAAAGCGTGCTTTCTCTTGATTTTACCTGTTCCGGTAAGAGCGAATCTTTTTTTAGAACCGGAGTTAGTTTTTACCTTTGGCATCTTATTAAATTTTAATTATTATTACTCAATAGTGGCAACGCACTATACCGGCGCGTTACACACTCTTTTATCATTATTCAGCTTCTTCGTCCTTTGGAGCTGCCGGTTTAGCCGGCTTTTTAGGTGCTGTTGCCTTTTTAGGCGATAAAGAGATTGTCATTCTCTTACCTTCCAGCAACGGCATTTGCTCAACTTTTGCATATTCCTCCAAATCATTAGCAAAACGCAAAAGCAAAACTTCCCCTTGTTCTTTAAACAAGATAGAACGTCCTTTAAAGAAAACATAAGCCTTCACCTTATCACCATCCTGCAAAAAGCCGATAGCATGCTTCAGTTTAAAGTTATAGTCATGTTCATCTGTTTGAGGTCCGAAACGGATTTCCTTTACATTAACTTTAACTTGTTTTGCTTTTTGTTCCTTTGCGCGTTTCTTTAACTGATAAAGGAATTTAGAATAATCTATAATTCTACAAACTGGAGGAACAGCGTTGGGTGAAATTTCAACTAAATCAGCTTCATGTTCTTCAGCCAGTTTTAAAGCTTGTGCTATCGGATATACAGCCGATTCGATATCATCTCCCACAATACGTACTTCTTTGGCGCGAATCTGTTCATTGATTCGATGCTGCCCTTTTAAAGTGTCATTCTTCATTAAAAAATTCTTTTTCTTCCTTTTTGTTTGCTTTTTAATTATAAATTATTGTTCTTAAAGTTGGCTATTTGTGGAAGCAAATATAACATTACTTCCACAAACGGTTGCAAAGTTACCATTTATTTATCATATTATGAACTTCTTCTGCAATATTTTTTGCAAATTCTTCGATTTTCATGGTTCCTTTATCGCCTTCTCCTTGTTTACGTACAGCGACTTCTCCATTTTCGGCCTCTTTTTCTCCGACAATCAACATGTAAGGAATACGTTTCATTTCGTTATCACGAATCTTACGACCAATCTTTTCATTACGATCGTCTACGATGGCGCGGATGTCACTCTTCTTCAGTTCCTGACGAACTTGATTTGCATAATCATTAAATTTTTCAGAGATAGGCAAAATTGCAACCTGATCAGGAGTCAACCACAACGGGAACTTACCTGCAGTATGCTCAATTAATACGGCAACAAAACGTTCCATTGATCCAAACGGTGCACGATGAATCATAACCGGACGATGTTTCTGATTATCTGCGCCCATATACTCCAACTGGAAACGTTCAGGCAAGTTGTAATCAACCTGAATAGTACCCAGCTGCCAACGACGACCGATAGCATCTTTCACCATAAAGTCCAACTTAGGACCATAGAAAGCAGCTTCTCCATATTCAACTTTTGCCTTCAGTCCTTTTTCCTCACAAGCTTCGACAATAGCTCTTTCTGCTTTTTCCCAGTTTTCATCGCTACCAATGTATTTCTCGTGATTAACTTTATCACGCAAAGAAATCTGAGCTTCGAAGTTTTCAAGCCCCATAGATCTGAATACGATAGAGATAATATCCATAACGCGCAAGAACTCATCTTTTACCTGATCAGGGCGACAGAAAATGTGCGCATCATCTTGAGTAAAGCTACGTACACGAGTTAATCCGTGAAGTTCACCACTCTGTTCGTAACGGCATACTGTACCAAATTCTGCAATACGCAAAGGCAGGTCACGATAAGAACGCGGTGTATTCTTATAAATCATACAGTGATGAGGACAGTTCATCGGCTTCAAGAAATACTCTTCACCTTCTTCCGGTGTATGAATAGGTTGGAATGAATCTTTACCATATTTTGCATAGTGTCCTGAAGTTACATACAACAATTTATTACCAATTGGAGGGCACATAACTTCCTGATAATCGTAACGAGCCTGAATACGGCGCAAGAAATCCTGCAAACGAATACGCAATGCAGTACCCTTTGGCAACCACATAGGAAGACCTTTACCTACCATATCAGAGAACATAAACAATTCCATTTCCTTACCGATTTTACGGTGGTCACGTTTTTTGGCTTCCTCTAACAATGTAAGGTATTCATCCAACATTTTCTTTTTAGGGAATGTTATACCATAAATACGTGTCATCTGTTTACGGTCTTCCTGTCCTCTCCAATAAGCTCCCGCAACAGACAATAATTTTATAGCTTTAATAGGGGCCGTAGAAGGCAAATGCGGGCCACGACAAAGATCAGTAAAAGCTCCCTGGGTATATGTTGTAATATGGCCATCTTCAAGTTCTGAAATCAGCTCACATTTATAAGTTTCGCCTCTTTCACCAAACATCTTCAAAGCATCCTCTTTAGAAATGCTCTGGCGTACCAATTCTTCTTTCTTGGCAGCCAATTCAATCATCTTCTTTTCGATTGCCGGCAGATCGCTTTCTTTTATTACAGCCTCTCCCGGATCTACATCATAATAGAAACCGTTTTCAATAGCCGGACCAATACCAAACTGAATACCCGGATACAGCTCCTGCAATGCTTCAGCCAACAAGTGAGCACTTGTATGCCAAAATGCATGTTTGCCTTGCTCATCATCCCACTTATAAAGTACGAATTCAGCATCTTCGTTAATAGGTCTAGTTAAATCAATAGTTTCACCGTTTACGCCACAAGCCAATACATCTTGCGCCAAACGCGAACTGATACTTTCTGCAATCTGCAGACCAGTTACTCCTTCGTTGTACTCACGAACAGAGCCGTCAGGAAAAGTAATCTTAATCATAATCTTTATGTTATTGATCTATTATTGAGTCGCAAAATTAAACAAATAAATGAAGAATAAAGAATGAAGGATGAAGAATTTTAAACAGTTCACCTGCAAATTCTTCATCCTTTACACTTCAATTTATTATTCATTCTGTTTTTCCGTTACCGAAGTAAAACGTTTTATCACACTATAAGCCGAGAAGATACCAAGTTCCCCTGCCTTACTCAAATCCTGTATTCCCTGGCGGTTGTTTCCCAGAAAAACATTCGTCAAGCCACGATTATAATAAGCATCAGAAAAACGAGGATCCAATTCTATCGCTTTATTATAATCAACCAACGCAGCATGATAGTCTTTCATCACAGCCAGTATATTACCACGATTATAATAAGCATAGGCAAAATCGGGAGCTAAACGAATTACTTCATCCAAATCCCGGCGAATGGTTGCATAATCCAATACACGTACTTGCGGTTGTCCGCCCACATCTATTTTTGCCTCATATTCATCATTCTTATCACGCTTACGGTATTCTAACTGCTTATAATGAATAAGCGCACGCATAAAATAGGATGGGAAGAAAGTTGAATCACGTTCTATTGCCGCATCTAAATCCTTCAAGGCATTATCAAAATCCTGCACTAAATAGAAATCCATCGCACGCGCATAATAATGCATCATATCTTCCGGATTCTTCACTATTTTTTCTGTTTCCTCATCAATGGAAGCAAAATGCAACTTAGCTTGTTCTTCCGTCAACGAAGCTTCATTATTAGTAATCAACAAAGGAAGAGGAAGTACATGACGGTTATTCAAATCATCAATATACTTGGAATAATTAATTTGCCGTTTCACCTCTTCATGACGCTCGTAATATGTCAAAGCAAACATGGGCTGCGGAAGAATAGTGATATTTCTATCCTGCACACGTCCACGATAATCGGTCTTATACTTCGTAGTTTCATCCTCATTATCAGCAACGATAATCTTACGATAGTTATTCATATTCTTATCCGACTTCTTACGAGTTTTATCTCCCGAAGCTGCAGTCTGACGCTGGTTTGACTTCCCATTTTGGGCATCAAGCTGGGCTTTCAGTACCTTAAATTCATCTTCATCCGCTCCCTTCAAATCGCCTGTTTTTCTACGCGCCTGCGCCCGATATTGATATCCAGCCAAAAAATTCGGATACTCATTAATAACTGCAGTGTAATCTGCTATTGCTCCAGCATAGTCACCTGTTTTATCGCGCAATAAACCACGATTGAATACAGCCATCATATTATCAGGCTCTATCTGCAAAACAAAGTCAAAATCTTCAATCGCACGATTATCATCTCCAACTTGCGCACGCAACAATCCTCGATTGTAATGGCCTATGAAATTGTTACGATCTATATCCAATGCTAAATCATAATCCTGCATTGCTCCCCTCAAGTTATTCTGATGATAACGAGCTAAAGCACGATTAATGAACAAACCTGCATTACGGACCGACAAACGAATAGCCTCCGTCAAATCACTTTCTGCATCAGCATATTTTTCACGCTGCAAAAACAACATTCCCCTGGAAGCCCACGTATCTGAATTATAGCGATCCATATCTATCGCTCTATCTGCATCGGTCATTGCCTGAAGCGTATCCTTTTGCTTCAGAGAAACCTCTGTACGCATCAGATAAGCATCTGTATAACGAGGAGCTATACGGATCAATGTATCCAAGTCTGCTTTTGCCAAAGCATAATCTTCTTCCCGCATACGACACAACGCCAAGTTATGCCACAAGCTGATATTCTCAGGATCAAGTTTTAAAGCTTTCTCATAGTCCTGAATGGCCTCTTTAAATTTCTCCTGACGAATACGAGAAATACCTCGTATCTGATATGCATTAGGTACGAAAGGATTACGCTCAATAGCCTCGGTACAATCATTTTCAGCGCCTTGATAATCATCCAAGTTCATTTTAGCAAGCCCGCGATAAAAATAAGGTTCTGCCAAATAAGGCTTAGCATTGATTACCTGATTAAAGTACTGAATGGAAAGTACGTAATCTTCAAAATACAATGCATTCCGTCCTATAGTCATTACCCGGTCCGTATTAATCTGTCCCCACGAGCTCAAAGGAGAAAAGACACCTATTAATATATAGAGAAGTTTTCGAATCATTTTACTGTTTTCACCTTGTAAGCACACCGCGCTTTTCCCTTCAGCATATTGTTCAGTTTACCTTTTATCATCTGTTTACGAAGAGCAGACAAATGATCGATAAACATAGTTCCTTCCAAATGGTCAAACTCATGTTGCATAACACGTGCCAGATATCCTTCAACCCATTCATCATGCGGATTCATTTCTTCATCCAAATAAGTAACATGAATTTTGTCAGGTCTCTTCACACTCTCGTGTATTCCCGGCAAGCTTAAACAGCCCTCTTCCATAGAAACGAGTTCTTCCCCGACTTCCAAAATATGAGGATTAATATATGCATGACGAAAATCTTTAAACTCCGGCATATCCTCGGATAATACGTCCAAGTTGATTACCACAACTCGAATAGGAAGCCCAACTTGAGGAGCAGCAAGCCCTACGCCATCTGCACGATCCATCGTTTCGAACATATTTTGAATCAAGTCTTTCAAATTGGGATAATCCGGAGTTATGTCTTCGGCCTCCTGACGAAGTACAGGCTGACCGTATACGTAAATAGGTAAAATCATCGTTTTATTTTTTTTGAAGTTTTAAATTCGTTTGGATTCAAGATAAGATTGTAGAATTATCGTAGCACTTATTTCATCAACCAAGGCTTTGTTCTGACGGTCTTTCTTTTTTAAGCCACCAGCCAACATTGCCTGATGCGCTAAAACAGACGTAAAGCGCTCATCCACCAGTTCAACAGCCATATCTGGCAAGATTTTTTTCAGACGATTCATAAAAGGTATAATATTCTTCATATTTTCAGAATCCTCATTATTCATCTGCTTAGGATGCCCAATAATTATACGTTCAACCTCCTCTTGCCGTACATAGTTCAATAAGAAATCCACCAACTGATGCGTGGGCACAGTCGTGAGTCCATTGGCAATAATCTGCATCGGATCAGATACAGCAATGCCCGTACGTTTTTTTCCGTAGTCTATCGCTAAAATTCTACTCATAGTTGTCGGCAAAAATACAAAAATTGGCGTAAACAGGATACAACATGAAAAGGTTTTTATATTTTTTCACCACGAAAAGCTATAGAACCAACAAATACATACTACCTGCCGACAAAACTTTCCATCCAATAAAAACAGAGAGGACATACCCACGGTATGCCCTCTCCTTTTAATTTATCAGAATGTTTGTTTATGTAACAGAAGATTATTTCTCTTCACTCCAGTCCATAGCAGCCATACGCTTGTAAGAAGCATAACGTTTCTTAGCCATATCTTCACAAGCATTGAACAAATCGGCAGCCTCAGCAGGATACTGTTTCATTACAGAAGCAAAACGAACTTCACCCTTCAGGTAATCCTGGAAGTTATCCCAGTTCGGTTCTTTAGAATCGAGTGAGAACGGATTCTTACCTTCTTCTTCCAGAGCCGGGTTGAAGCGCCACAAGTGCCAGTAGCCACATTCTACAGCCTTAGCCTCTTCAGCCTGAGATTTACCCATACCAGCTTTCAAACCGTGGTTGATACATGGAGCATAAGCGATAACCAAAGAAGGTCCGTGATATGCTTCAGCTTCGCGGATAGCCTTCAAAGTCTGAGCCTGGTCAGCACCCATTGCAATCTGAGCAACATAAACATATCCGTAAGTAGTAGCAATCAGACCCAGGTCTTTCTTACGTACACGCTTACCAGAAGCAGCAAATTTAGCGATAGCACCCAGCGGAGTAGCCTTAGAAGACTGACCACCTGTGTTAGAGTAAACTTCTGTATCCAATACCAAGATGTTTACATCTTCGCCAGAAGCGATAACGTGATCCAAACCTCCGTAACCGATATCATAAGAAGCACCATCACCACCGATAATCCACTGAGAACGTTTAACCAAATAATCTTTGAATTCATCGATAGTAGCGCAATAAGCACATTTATCTTTTGCAGCTTCTACCAGCGGAATAATCTTTTCAGCAGCAGCCTTGCTCTTGTCTGCATCGTTACGTCCGTCAATCCATTCCTGGAATGCTTCCTTGTATTCAGCCGGAGTACCTTCAGCAGCGATAGCAGCCTTCATAGCATCTTCCAGACGGTTACGCAGCTTCTTGTTAGCCAATTCCATACCCAAACCGAATTCACAGAAGTCTTCGAACAATGAGTTTGCCCAAGCAGGACCCTGACCTTTTTCGTTAGTTGTATACGGAGTTGAAGGAACAGAACCAGAATAGATAGAAGAACATCCAGTAGCATTAGCAACCATTTCACGGTCACCAAACAACTGAGAAATCAGTTTTACGTACGGTGTTTCACCACAACCAGAGCAAGCTCCAGAGAACTCGAACAACGGAGTAGCGAACTGTGAGTTCTTCACGTTAGCCTTGATGTCAACCAGGTGCTGTTTAGACTTCACATTTTCAGTACAATAAGTCCAATTAGCAGCTTCAGGCAACTGACTTTCCAGATGTTTCATAGTCAAAGCCTTGCCACCCTTCTTCGGGTTACCCGGACATACATCAGCACAGTTACCGCAACCCAGACAGTCAAGCACGTCTACCTGCATACGGAATGTCATACCGTCGAATTGTTTGCCGACAGCTTTCAACATCGGGAAGTTTGCACCCTTCTGTTCTTCTGCATCGAGAACGAACGGACGGATTGCAGCGTGAGGACAAACGTAAGCACACTTGTTACACTGGATACAGTTTTCAGGATTCCATTCAGGAACAAAAGCAGCTACACCACGTTTTTCGTATTTAGCTGTTCCCTGATGCCATGTACCGTCTTCGATACCCTTGAATGCAGATACCGGCAGCAAGTCGCCATCCTGAGCATTGATCGGACGAACAACTTCGTTGATGAATGCAGGATCATTGTTGGCAGCAGCAGCTTCAACTTCCAAGTTAGCCCAAGCCGGATCTACAGTCAACTGCTTGTATTCGCCGCCACGGTCTACTGCAGCGTAGTTCTTGTTGACTACATCTTCACCCTTCTTACCGTAAGACTTCACGATGAACTTCTTCATCTGTTCAACAGCCAAGTCTACAGGAATAACGCCTGTGATACGGAAGAATGCAGACTGCAGGATAGTATTGGTACGGTTACCCAAACCAATTTCCTGTGCAATCTGTGTAGCGTTGATATAGTAAACAGTAATATTGTTTTCTGCGAAATATTTCTTAACCTTGTTCGGCAAGTTCTTAGCCAGTTCTTCACCTTCCCAGATAGTATTCAACAGGAAAGTACCGTTCTTGCGCAGACCACGAGTTACATCGTACATGTGCAGGTAAGCCTGAACGTGGCAAGCAACGAAGTTCGGAGTAGTTACCAGATAAGTTGAGTGAATCGGGTGATTACCGAAACGCAAGTGAGAACAAGTGAAACCACCAGATTTCTTAGAGTCGTAAGAGAAGTAAGCCTGACAGTATTTATCAGTGTTGTCACCGATAATTTTTACAGAGTTCTTGTTAGCACCTACAGTACCATCAGCACCCAAGCCATAGAATTTAGCTTCGAATACACCTTCTGCACCGAGAGCGATTTCTTCTTTCTGAGGCAGAGAAGTGAAAGTAACATCATCCACAATACCGATAGTAAAGTGATCTTTCGGCATCGGAAGTTCCAAGTTTTCGTATACAGACAAGATCTGAGCAGGAGTTGTATCTTTTGAGCCCAAGCCATAGCGTCCGCCTACAATCAACGGAGCATTTTCCTGTCCATAGAATACATCTTTTACATCCAGATACAAAGGTTCACCATTTGCACCCGGTTCCTTAGTACGATCAAGAACTGCAATACGTTTTACTGTCTTAGGCACTTTAGCCAAGAAGTGCTTAGCAGAGAACGGACGATACAAGTGAACAGCAACCAAACCAACTTTCTTACCCTGAGCAGTCAGATAGTCGATAGCCTCACGAGTAGCTTCTGTTACAGACCCCATAGCGATGATGATGTTCTCAGCATCTTCAGCACCATAGTAATCGAACAAACCGTAATTACGTCCTGTAATCTTGTTAATTTCGTTCATATATTCTTCTACGATAGCAGGAACGGCATCGTAGAACGGATTACCAGATTCTCTGTGCTGGAAGAAATGATCCGGGTTTTCAGCCATACCGCGAGCAACCGGTTTGTTAGGACTGAGTGCACGTTCACGGAACTCAGCCAAAGCCTTCTGGTCGATAAGCGGAGCCAAATCTTCGTTATCCAGCTTTTCAATCTTCTGAATTTCGTGAGAAGTACGGAAACCATCGAAGAAGTTTACAAACGGAACACGAGATTTAATTGTAGACAAGTGAGCAACACCAGCCAAGTCCATAACCTCTTGTACAGATCCTTCGCACAACATAGCGAAACCAGTCTGACGGCAAGACATTACATCCTGATGATCACCGAAGATACACAGAGCATGAGAAGCCAATGTACGTGCAGAAACATGGAATACACATGGCAAGAACTCACCTGCGATTTTATACATATTAGGGATCATCAGCAAAAGACCCTGAGATGCAGTATAAGTAGTTGTCAATGCACCAGCCTGAAGAGAACCATGTACTGCACCGGCAGCACCACCTTCAGATTGCATTTCCTGAACCAAGACAGTTTCACCGAAGATATTTTTACGACCTGCGGCAGCCCATTCATCTACATGTTCAGCCATTGTAGATGACGGAGTGATAGGATAGATAGCAGCTACCTCTGTAAACATATACGAGATATGAGCAGCAGCCTCATTACCATCACAAGTGATAAATTTTTTTTGTTTAGTCATACAATTACTAATTATTATTAGGTAATAAAATCTATTCCAATATTAATGCACCACACTAATACAGAAAACCAAATAGCCATAATGGAATCTGGTTTCCGTGTCCTAACTCTGATTTATGCATTGCATAATAGACATTAGGATTATTCTTTAGCTTATAACCTTCACTACATATGCGAAAATTCAAGTTTTCGTCGACCAAGAATGAAGTACCTTTTTCCCCCTTATTTACTTTATGATCTTTCCACAACGAGTTTACAAAAAAAGTTTCCAGCACATCTTGCTCTTCTACCTTTACCGGATAGATACTATACATAAGATTCGTATTGTGCATCATAATCTTTGCCGGTTTCTTCGGAAACACTTCACCCTTTGGATAAACCATATTAATCAATCGTGCATCAGCAAGATATTTTATATAGTTCATTACTGTTGCACGAGAGGTTTGTATATCGGCGGCCAACTGGCTGACATTAGGAGCAACAGGACCGTCTACTGCCAACAAATATAATAATTTTTTTATTTTCGACAGATATTTCAATTCAATTTGTTTGATAAGAAGAATATCCACTTCTATCATCATATTCATGGTCTTCAACAGATTCTCGGAGAAGTTTCTTTTCTCAAGAAAGAACGGATAAAAACCATGATGAATATAGTCTTGAAAATAATTGAGCGGATTGGTATGAGGCAGAATCGTTTTAGCAATATGTTCATGATTGTTCAATATTTCTTCTAAGGTATAAGAAGAAAAATGGTTGCCAGTCTGTAGATTCAAAAATTCCCTGAAAGAAAATCCACGTAAATTATAGGAACGTACGATACCATTCAATTCAGGATTTTCATCTTTCAGACGCATAACAGATGAGCCTGTAAAAACAATTTTCAAATTAGGATAGCGTTCATAGCATGTACGAAGATCATGGCTCCAGTCCGGCAACTTGAATACTTGGTCAATTAGCAAAACTTTTCCACCTCGCTTAACAAACTCTCCCGCAAAATCCACTAAGCTACATTGAGAAAAATAGAAATTATTCATGTTTACAAACAAACACGAGCGATCGAAACCGAACTTTTCTTTTGCATATTGCAACAAGAAAGTTGTCTTGCCAACTCCCCGCGTACCTTTAATACCTATCAGGCGAGCACTCCAGTCTATTTCATCCATCAGGTCGCGTCGCACAGGGGCATTGGTATGTTCGACCAAATAATTATGTGTTCTGTAAAATACTTCCATGAAATTCTGTTTCTTCGCTGCAAATATAGTAATAGTTCCTCAATTTGCAAACTGGAGTTGACAAAATATTATTTTTTTACACTAACTTTGCAAACACAAAAACAGGTGTTGTATGACAAAAGAAATCTATCTCTTTAATCCTGAAAACGATATGGCATTAGCCAATTTTACTCCTTATTATAAAGCTCCAAAGGAGATCATCCGCATGGCAAACGACCTATCTGTTCTGCCTTCATGGTACGCGCCCGAAGGAAGCATAATAAAAGTCAATTCACTCTTACAGGCTGACCTACAGAAAAGACAATGTCCTGTCCCCGAACTTACGCCTCAAGTAGAATGGTGTGATACATGGGAAAACGCACCTTACCGTCCATGGGGATGGAATCCTTCTCTTTTACATACACTAAGACAATCTGGAGTTAATGAGAACTTTCTCTTGTCGGACGAACAGATCCAAAGACTTCGTTTCCTATCAGGACGCCAGCGTTGCACCGAGATTTTACAATCTTTTACTGACAGCAATTTATTATGCGGAGAAGCAATGGTATGCGACACCCTTTCACAAATTCAAAATTATGTTCGCAACACAGGGGAATGCATTTTAAAAGCTCCTTGGTCTGGCAGCGGAAGAGGGCTTGTACATGTTTCACCGACAAGCTGGACTTCCTCTATCGAAGGATGGGCCGAACGTATATTACGTGTACAGGGTAACATCATGACAGAACCTCTATATAATAAGGTGAAAGATTTTGCAATGGAATTCTATTCAGACGAAAAAGGACATACACATTTTATAGGATATTCATTATTTGAAACAGACATACACGGCAATTACAAAGCCAATATTCTATCATCAGACAAGCAAATAGAACAAATCCTATCATATTACATTCCAACTGCGACCTTACACAACACCCGCCAAACGTTAGAAACAGTACTGTCAGACCTGATAGGAACAGCATATCATGGATATTTAGGAGTAGATATGATGATCTGTCGTGCATCCGGCAATTACAATTATCAGCTTCACCCCTGCGTAGAAGTTAATTTACGTATGAATATGGGAGTCGTATCTCATTTGATATTCGAACGCTATGTCCACCCCCAAGCGCATGGTAAGTATATAGTAGAATACTATGCTACAGACGGAGAAGCTCTGGAAGTACATCAACAATATCTATACACACACCCTTTAAAGTTACAAGACGAGAAACTGGCAAAAGGATACTTTTCGCTTACCCCCGTAGAAAAAAGCACCCGTTACCATGTTTTTCTTTTACTTACCTAATTAGCGTTTCTTCTTTTTATCACCAAAAAAGCCCCGCACCCGACGCAATATTTTTATCCCCGTCATCAGTCCATCATATGCCGCAATACCCATATTCACCTGCTGCATCAAACTATCTATTTTATTTTTACCTTGCTGGGGAGCAAATAGTTGCTGAGACAAATTCTGCATACGATCTTTAGACTGTTTCAACTCCTCCCGCTTAGCCAGCCGGCGTTCTCTAATACCTTCAATTGTATACGATATCCGTTGTTCCATATTATTTTCTCCTCAATATATGACTAAAGTGAATTTGAAGAATTATCCAAGAATAGTCGAGCCAAAAAATTGACCATTGGTTGAAAAATAAGCCGCTTGCGCAGTCTGTAAACCACAAGTGCAATTAAAATCAGCAGCCCGCCGATAATAGCATATCCCGCGACCAAGCTTCCCGTGGCCGATGCCAAAACATAGACCAGCATAAAAGAGAGGTAAAAAGCAGCCATAGTACCCAAAACAATAAGAATAAATATGAGCGTTAGTGTCGAAAGCAAGATTGTAAGTTTTTCAACCAAATCCAGCTTTGTGTACTCCCCCTGCAACTTCAGATAGTTCTTAACCTCCTTAAAAAGCTCAGTCAGATTGTCGATACTTTTGTCGTTAGCAAACATATACTTCGTTTTAATAAAACAAAAGGCAGACTTTGCTTTTTTAAGTAAAAGTCCGCCTCTCCATCGTCAATAATCAGTTTATTCTGCATCTTTTACTTCCGATGCGATCTGGTCTACCAAATCATCCATTTCTTCACGGTTTAAACGAATACCCTTTTTACGCAAAAGTTCAGCGATTTTATTACGAGTATCTTCACCTTTTTCAGGTGCAAATAAAACACCTGCTGCTGCTCCCAGAGCCAATCCGCCTAAGAATGCAGCTACAACATTCAATGCTTTCATAAGTATGGTCTTTATTGTTATTACATTTACAAATATAGGAAAATCTTTGAAATATTATTTCTTTTAGACGTAAAAACTTTTTCTTAGATCAAGAACCGCCAAATATTAACAGATTTTAATATCATGACTATACTTACCTGCTTTTATATTACTACTTTTGCAGGTAAAATTAAAGTGAGTTTAAACATAAACTTAAATAAATTTCAGTCAACATGAAAAAGATCGTTGTATTAGGAATGGGATTATGCGTCGCTTTGGCGTTCTCTTCCTGTAAATCAAGTGAAAGTGCTTACAAAAAAGCGTACGAAAAAGCTAAACAGCAAGAACTGGCCGACGCATCAAATGCAAGTACAAGCACAGAAGCTCCTGCAGAGGTCGTAACTCCAGTAGAAACCGTACCTGTTGCCCCTGTTTCTTCTGCTCCGGTTCGTGAAGAAAAAGTGGAATTAGTTTCAGGTGAAGGATTGAGAGCTTATAGTGTAGTATGCGGAAGCTTTGGCGTAAAATCAAACGCTGAAGGGTTGAAGGCACAAATGGATAACGAAGGCTATAACGCAAAGGTTGTTTACAATGCACAAAACAATATGTATCGCGTCATTGTAGAATCTTTCGACACACGTGATGAAGCTGCACGTGCAAGAGATGCATTCAAGGCTAAATATCCTAACCGCAAAGATTTCCAGGGAGCATGGCTGCTGTATAAGCTCTAATAATATTGCCGATAAGTCAGAAATATTATTCTATAAAACGGATTCAAAGCGATAGTGTTCAGACTATCGCTTTTTTTTGTACCTTTGCCCGACAAAAAAAACAATAATACATAATTTATGAAAATTAGACTTATAGCTGCACTTACCCTTGTAGCTTTACCCTTTATTGCAGAGGCACAGGAAAAAGTCGTGCCATTAAAATATGGAAACATGGACCAATGGGTAACTCGTAAAATACACGAATCGGGAGTTATCGGAGGAGATACTAAGTTACTATACGAATTAGGACCGACAAAAGTTATCGACGGAAATGAAGCCTACGTAAATCAAGGGGGATCGCCATGGGGAAACTCTAACGTTATGGCGAAAGTCATGGGGATCGTTAAGACTAACACCAGTGTATATCCCGAACATCGTGGCGACGGATATTGTGCTCGTCTGGAAACGCACATTGAGAGCGTAAAAGTTCTGGGGCTTGTCAATATCACCGTACTCGCTTCAGGTTCTATGTTCTTAGGCGACATGAAAGAACCTATCACGGGCACAAAAGATGGAGAAAAGGCTCTTAACTCAGGAGTAAAATTCACTTCTCGCCCCAAAGCTGTACGATATGACTATAAAGTGCAGATGTCTGGTGCTCCCAACCGTATCCGTCAGACGGGATTCAGCCGTAAAAGTACTGTACCGGGACAAGATTGTGCAATTATGACCTGCCTTCTTCAGAAACGTACGGAAGATGCCAACGGCAACATTATCGCTAAACGTGTAGGAACTGCAGTTGTACGCTATAGCAAAACAGAAGGATGGAACAATAAGGCAACCTACGAAATAAAATATGGTGATATTACACATGATGCCGGCTACGAAGCTGAACTTATGAAACTGGGAGTAGGTGGCTATTATGCACGAAACAGCAAAGGAGAAAGTGTACTGATACAGGAAAACGGATGGGCCGATGCAGATGAAACTCCTACCCATCTTATATTGCAGTTTACATCCAGTCTGGGAGGTGCTTTCGTTGGCTCTCCAGGAAATAAGTTATGGATAGACAATGTATGTTTAGTATATTGATACAGAGAACTCCTTCTCAAGTACGGTAGTTCTGCCTAAAAAGGTACAACAGCCATAAAACAGTCAAGCGAACTTTATCCAGTACTCTTTTTTCTGAGTACGATAAAGCTCGCTTGACTGTTTTATACAATCGGAGGACATCTCACCAACCGTTCCCTTTATGACACTGGAGAAAATACAGCCTTTCAGAAAAATCCCCTAAGGACATCTGCGTGTTTTCAAGAAACTTCCTATTTTTGCGAAAATTTATAATACACTTCATCATGAAATATTTAATCGTTTCTGACATCCACGGCTCACTGCCTGCCTTAGAGAAAGTTTTGGATTTCTACAAAGAGCAACACTGCAACATGATGCTTATATTAGGAGATATATTGAACTACGGACCGCGTAACAGTATTCCGGAAGGAATCAATCCTAAAGAAATAGCAAACCGATTAAACGAAATGGCCGACTCAATAATCGCCATACGCGGAAACTGTGATTCTGAAGTAGACCAGATGCTGCTGGAATTCCCCATCTTATCCGACTACGCCCTGATTGTAGACAACGGAAAACGACTGTTTCTGACTCACGGACATATTTATAATGAGGATAAACTCCCCAAAGGGAAGCATGATTACTTATTCTACGGACATACACATCTTTGGAAACTGGAAAGAGAAAAAGGCATGACGATCTGTAACACAGGATCGATAACCTTTCCCAAAGGAGGAAACTTGCCAACTTTTGCAGTCTACGAAAACGGAAAGGTGTCAGTCTATGAGCTGAACGGCACTCTTCTGAAAGAATGCTGATACTGCGTACACTACATGAAAAATAAAAGGCTGTACTCATATCATAGTTTCTATTAAGACAGATAAGAAAGAAACATGAAATGAGAAACAGCCTCTCCTATAAAAAAATCAACCAACTAAAATTTTAATATATCACTACATTAAATTCCAATTTCATCTGCCGAAGATTTACTTCCGCCCATCGGTACCGAAAGACCGATAAAGCCATTTACACTTTTCGAACTGTTACCAAAAAACATATAGTCAGTACCTATAAAGAAAGAACCTAATTTCAGCGCAAGACCGAATGATTTACCGCCAGCCTGAATCGGAGAATAACTGAATGCGGCATTGAACCAACTCTTCGGACGCACTGTTGCCGACAATGTAAGTTCATTCAATGTTTTCGGCTGCACGAAGTGTACACTGTACATAGCGCCTACACTTACTTTATTATTTAAGAAAGCATATTCACCCGCAAGTAAAAATGTTGACGACAATCTCGTTTTATACGAAGAAGCAGCTTCTTTGTCTTCTACCAGATTAAATCGTTCCAGATTCAGGAAATCACCACTTAAATATTCCTGATAATTATTCTGATTAATCTCAATCTTGCTGTTTTCGTCAATAGAAGCTACAGTAGTAGAACTACCCTTCCAGTTTATAAATCCCAGATCAAGCACAGCAGCCGAGAATGTCAGGTTATCCAACAGCTTATAACTTGCTCCCAGATCAACCCCAAAACCAACTCCCGAAATACCAAATCCACTTCCATCGAAATCGAAACCATTAATTTGACGTATTGCGTTCCCATAACTGTCATGTGCATCGGCAAAACTCAATCCTCCTCCCTTGATTGAAGTCAGGATATGTGCTCTCGCGTTAGTATATCCTCCATAAGAACTGTTCCAGCTATCAGGATTTTCCGGATTCTGCGGAATATTCATATCGACAGTAAATTCATCAACCTGCATTTCGGCACGGGCAATACCCAGCAAAACTTTCACACGCCCTCCGACCGTCAATTTATCGTTTACAGGGCGAGAATATCCCAGCCCTACCTCAGCATAAGCGTTTATGTCAAGATTCATGTTCGAGATATTTCCCTGAAGCGTCCCGCTTTCCAGATTAAAACGGTCGGCATCGCGCAAATATTCAAACATATTCTTCGGAATGGAAGCCCCTATGTCTGTACGCAACCCTACATTCACGCTCCAAAAACCTTTCCCTTTATACCATCCAAACGAAAGAATATCGGTATTCAGATTTACATTCAACCGATTATCTTCTTTCAAACGGCCATATAAGTCATCATTTGAAAACAAGTCGGAACCCGAATCAAGTACGGCAATAATATCACTTATTCCCAGCACATTAGAAGAGGCGCCAATATTAAAAGAGCCGATAACAGGTATATTAAAATATCCGGTTGTAGGCTGTAAACCTGGATTCAGTTGCAAACGCGAGCTGGTTCCTTCCATAAAATAAGAGGTACGAAGATACTGTGCATGAGCAGTTCCCATAAAAATCAATCCCCCTGCAATAAATAATGCCTTCTTAAATGAATTAGTCCACATAGTCGTTTTTTATTGTTTGGTTTTGATACAAAAATAAGGAACCCTTAATTAACAAATAAAAACGAAAATTGAGCAATCTTACTAAACGGGCCGAATATTGGGATAAGCAATCAAAATATGCAACTAAATGAAAAAAAACATTTATAAAGAAGTATATATTTCCAAGAAAGAACCTAACATATATGAAGAAAGAAAACAGAATCCACCAGTAAAGTTCGAATCAGGAATTTCTATTTCACAGAACCTTTTTCCAAAACACTCTCAGGAGTCGCTTATTTTTTGTACAAAAAAACAGAAAATTTGTACAAATTTTCCGAAAACGTCACGAGATTTTTAAGAGAACTTACTCGCACAAAATTATAACCCTCAAGACGCATGGACGATAAGACTATGCTCTGCCGGAAAACATACGTCAATGTACGACTCCGGCAGGGAACAATCCGTATCTGATAACATGACATTACTACAAGAATATCATGAGAGCTACTTACAACTGGTAGAAACAATCTATCAGCTTTTTCCTGTATTTCTTCGAAACCTGAAGTTCTTCTTCCAAAGAATTGAAAGGAGGATACATTATACAATGGTTGTCTTGAACCATGACAAGATAATGCATATTGATAATGTACGACTGATGTATTTGGGCAAAAGCCTTATCGTAAGCACAAAGCTGTTCGGCAGTCGTATTTCTTTTCAGCGGAAGGAATGTTCCGTTGGTAAGGGCCACTTCCCATATCTTACGAGCCGACTGATAACGGAAATAACCGATTTCGGAAGTATGCAGGAACCGCAGATCTCCCGTCGGAGTAGTCACAACAAAAGGTTTTCCCGTATCTGGTAACATTGGCGGAGTATAATTGGGAATAGTATACTCACGCTTGCACAAACGTGAAATGACAGTCTGAAGTTCCTCCGAATCAACCGGCTTCAAAAGGAAGTCGAAGGCTTTGGCACGAAGAGCATCAATCACATACTTGTCGTGAGCCGTATAGAAGACGATATTCATATTCCACGAAACATACCCCTCCAGTTTCGACACAACATCCATACCCTGCATGTCGGGCAATTCCACATCCAGAAATACAAGATCAGGATGAAATCTCTCTATCATCTTTATTCCAGCAGCACCATTCCGCGCTTTTCCCTCTATCGATATATATGTGTAGCGTTGTAATTCAAAACACAGATTATCTATTGCGCTTTCTTCGTCATCAATGATAACCGTTCTGTAAACCTTCTCCATAAATTAGTCCTCTTTATTCTTCTTAACAGGTATGAGTAATCTACCGGAATGACAAATTTCACTTCACATCCTGTTTCTTCTCTTCCCTCTATCTTAACGTTGTTTATTGTCATAATTATCGGGTTGCGATTGTAGGAATTGAGCAACTGAATAGTCTGTGCCAGCACTTTCATTCCTGTACCTGTACCGTAACTGCCCGTCGATACCCGGAAACCACCTCCGTTGTCACGCACAACAGCTTCGATATATTCCTTGCAGTCTTTCACCTCTATCCAAAGCATGCGCTTGCCCTCCTTATCTACCAATGCATGCTTCACAGCATTCTCTACAGGTATCTGCAACAGCATGACCGGTATTTCTACCTTTTCCGGATCAACAGAAGGAGATATGTCAATGTGCATTTCGAAATCGGGCTGCAAGACACGTTCTTCAAGTCCGATGTAAGTTCTTACGAAATCCAGCTCGCCGGCCAAGGTTACCGTCATACTTTCTGTCAGTTCCAGATTACGTCTTATCAACTTAATCAGTTCATGCAAATGCATATTGCTCTCCTTGTCTTTCAGTGAACTAATTTCCCTGCTCAGTACATTAAAGACAAAATGAGGCGAAATGCGGTTACGGATATTCTTAAGCCGCAATGAAGTAATGGCCGTCCGCATCTTCAATTCTTCCATACTGCGCTTTCGTTTCCTGTATATCAGCCATGTTCCCGCAGCAACGATAAGCAATAATATAATCAGTCCGCCTACATACAGCCATTCATGCAAAAGAAGCACTTTATTTTCCGCCTGCTGGATAAGTATTTCTTTATGCATCAGTGTACTGTCGCGCTGAAACCTGAGGGCAGCTTCCTGTGCCCGCATTTTAATACGTTCGCTCCGGATGGAATCATCAATCCGGCTATTTTCACGTTGATAGTAATATGCCTGACGGAAATCCTTACTTTCTTCAAAATAATGCTGCAGATAACGGTTACGAATATGCACCATATTCGGTTCCACAAAACGAGGAACGACAGCCTCATCCAGCCGTTTTCTTGCCAAAGGCAGATTGCCTTCCTTCAGTGCCAGCTCGATAAGCTGGGTGTCGATATAGTACAACGCACTGTTATTGTCTACTTTCTGGAAAAATTTATAGCACCGTGACAAGTAGTAAGAAGCCGAATCGGTCTGGTTCATCAGCAGAAAAACTTCCCCCATATTCACCATTGTCAGATTACGTTCATATTCCATTTCCGGATGTAAAGAAACATAAGCCAACGACCGGCGAAAGTATTTCAGTGCGGTTTTGTAATCCTGACGGAAATAATACGAATTGCCCCGATTGTTGAGATAGATGTGTTTTTCAAAAGGCTTCATGCTTTCAAAAAACTTGCCGGCACGGTCGTAATAAGCGTCGCACTGTGTAAAGTCACGAAGTTCCATATAAACCTGCCCAAGCCCATAATATGCAGAAAAGCATTGCGTTTCGGGCAACCGTAAAGAGTCGGCAAATGCCAGTGAATTATGGTACCATAAAGAAGCCTTATCGTAATATCCTTCGCGAAGATATGCATCTGCCAGATTCAACATGATATTGAAACGCCTTATACCTCCGCCATTTTCTGTATATAAATGATATGCTTTCAGAAATTTTACACGAGCTGAATCGAATTTGGTCTGACGTGCCAGCTGGTTTCCCTCCATATTATATACCGATGCCTGCAAAGCCAGCACATCTTTATCCTGTTTAGAAGCCTGACAAAAGCGTCCTGCCATTTTCAACATGCGGTCTGCATGGTCGGGTTGCGACATCAGCATATAGGCTTTTGCCTTGAAAACAATGCCACGATAATATAAGACACTGTCAGTCAAATGGGGCAACAGGCTATCCATCCTCGACAATGCCCTTGTCGGATCAGCTTCCAGCAATGAATCCAATTGCTCAATCATCCGTACTTCTGCACCGACAGAGTGTGCTTTTCCATCCTTATCATGAAAACAGCACGTACATAAAACAACAATACAACTATATAATATAAGGTGTAATTTACACGCCATATTCTCTCTTAAGGTTTTAATAGCTTGACAAATGTATGTAAAAAAAGACAGCAGACAAAAATAAGTTCAAAATTTATAGCTATCGACTTATAAAATTACTATTTTTGAATGGTGTATCTAACCTCATTAAACTGTTGGATTACCGACATACATCACAACTATTGTAAATAGACAACAAAAACATAAACTTATGAAAGAATTATCGAATGATAAAATCAGTATTCAAATCGCTGATCATGGAGCAGAGTTAATCAGTATCTGTGCAAACGAAACCGAATATCTATGGCAGGCAGACCCTCAGTTCTGGGGACGGCACTCTCCGGTTTTGTTTCCTATCGTAGGAAGGGTATGGAACAATACTTACCGTCATGAAGGAAAAACATATTCACTTGGGCAGCATGGTTTTGCCCGCGATATGGATTTTCAACTGACCTATGAAGAGGAAAATGCCGCTATTTATACACTGGAAAGCAACGAAGAAACCCTGAAGCTCTATCCGTTTCCCTTTGTTCTCGAAGTGGGATATCGCCTGAAAGGCAATCGTATAGAAGTAATGTGGAGTGTACAGAATACAGGTACCAAGGAAATGCACTTCCAGATAGGTGCACATCCGGCATTTTACTACCGTGACCTGAATACTGAAACCAATGAAAGAGGATTTCTTGATTTCGGGAAAAAGATTCAAAAGCTGGAATATATATCACCGGCCGAAAAGGGATGTGTATTGCCCGAACATCGTACTCTTACACTGCACGACGGTCTGATGGAGCTAACACGTGATACTTTTGCATGTGATACCTATATGTTCGACAACAGCCAGCTGAAAAAAATCACACTCCTTGATAAACAGCAGCAGCCATACATCAGTCTGGAATTCAATAGTCCGCTGGTAGCAATATGGTCTCCAAGCGCCGCTCACCCCAATGTTCCTTTTGTCTGCATCGAGCCATGGTACGGACGTTGTGATACTGTAGGCTACGAAGGCGAATTCAAAGACAGAGAATGGATGCAACACCTTGCTCCAGGCAAGAGCTTTGAAGCCGGTTATTCTATCATTCTGGAAGATGTAAAATAATTATCTCACCCGATTGTCATGACCATATTCCAATATGACCAGACTTTTGAGGGACTGCTTACGGCTGTATTTGACGCATACAGCCGTAAGTCGTTTCCCGACTCTATTCTAAAAATCGGAGAACCTCTTCCTCTTTTTTACGATGAAACCTATATCGTACTTACCGATTACGAAAAGGCAGAGCGAGTATGGAAATCACTCGTCAGAAAATTATCAAAAGGAGCATTGACCAACTTAACTTATTGCTGGCTGTCCGAAGCACCAGACGTGGCTATGTTATTATTCCGCTACATACGGAAAATAACCGACTCATCACAGTCTATAGAAACAAATTTCACTGATGCCGATATACTTGCAGTTACAAAATTAGGGAAAAAAGTTGCCGACGAACGATATCGTATCCTGCAGTTTATGCGTTTTCAGAAGACAGCCGAAGGTATTTATTATGGAGCCATGGAACCTCTATATGATGTTTTCCCATTGACGATTAATCATTTTCGTGACAGATTTGCCGATCAGCAATGGCTTATCTACGACATTAAGAGAAAATATGGCTATTATTACAACGGAAAAGAGGTCGACGAAATAACGTTTACCAATCCTTTTCAAACTCATTTACTGACAGGGAAGCTGGACGATAAGTTATTGGATAAAGACGAAAAGCTCTTCCAGACACTCTGGAAAAGCTATTTTAAATCAATCTGCATCAAAGAAAGATTAAATCCTGTAAAGCACAAGAAAGACATGCCTGTACGATACTGGAAATACCTGACAGAAAAAAACTGATCAGACGTTTAGAAACAGTTCATCAGGATAGCCTATATCGACAAGAAACAGGGCATTGCCCGGTACAGATGTGCCTGCACTGCAACGGTTTTTCTCTTCTATTACCTTACGGAAACCTTCTACCGTAAGTTTACCACGCCCCACTTCTACCAATGTACCGACTATCGCACGAACCATATTCCGCAGAAAGCGGTCGGCCTGAATGGTAAACACCCACTCATAAGGTCCGGCTTGCTCCCAGCGAGCATGCATAATACGGCAATTGTTTGTCTTTACATCTGTATGCAACTTGCTGAAGCTGGTAAAATCGGTATAGTCAAACAAAGTTTGCGCCGCTTCGTTCATCTTGTCAAAATCCAGCTGTTGAAACACTCTCCATGCATAACGCCGGATAAAAGGGTCCTTACGGGTAGTAATATAATATTTGTAAGTACGATAAGTTGCATCGAAACGAGCATGTGCATCCTGCATGACTCTCCTAACCTCATAAACCGATATATCTGGCGGAAGCAACCGGTTCAGCTTATCGGTCACGACATCACAGTCAAGCATCCAGCCGATATCAAAATGGGCAACCATCAAACGAGCATGTACTCCTGCATCCGTTCTTCCCGCCCCTGTTACTTCGATGGCATCATCACGCAGAAAAGTTGTCAATGCACGAGTAAGGGTTTCCTGTACACTGGCACCATTAGGCTGAACCTGCCAGCCATGATAATTTGTTCCGTCGTAGGCTAAATAAATAAAATATCTGAACATATATTCACTATCTGGTCGTTATATGGAAACATCCTTGCTTTAATTCATACTTCACATAGCAACGTTCTGCCTCACGCAAGTCGCGCAACACTTCCGAAAGCACCAACTTCAATGTATCTGCACTTACATCCTGCATCGGACGTCCGTCGGGATCTTCTACCTTCGTAAAACGTTTCCAGCTAACATCAAAAGTCGTTCCATAAAAATGGCAGGAATTCAGCGAAGCATTTCCATTTGTACGACGAAGTTTTTTAACGTCATCTTTCGTACGCAATACAGATGTCACGATAACCTTATTAGGATTCAAGCCCTTGTTCTCCAGCGAGTCCAGAAAATTTATTCCAATGGTATCAAGCAAAGCGGCAGCACGGGGCACAAGGAACGGGATAGAGTGAGTAAGAGAATCCACATCGTAGTGCTCGCCCGAAACGATTTCTTTCAAATCACCGTCTAAGTTTACGGCAGCCTCCCGCGATGAGATTGGACGTATCCCTATGCGGCGTGCTACCGCCAACTGGACATCATTCAAATCACCAAAACTTCTCTTGTAGCTTACTACCCCACGAATATTGTGCGGATTATTTAGTTTAATAGACTTGTCTTCCTGCTTACAGCCGCCCAATACAGCAGCCGCGCCCAAAGTAATCGCCCATGCTATTCCTGTCAGTCTTTTCATATTTACTGTCAAATCTTTCTCTCGATAATATAATTAAGAGCTGCAAAGATAAAAAATATTGGCGAAAACAGAGAAGAAGGATACTTCCTTTTAAAAATTCAAGCAAAACAGTCGACAAATTGCCTGATGAAAAGCTAAAATTAATTTATCCTATATCGTGTACAGATAAAAAGGAATGATTAAATTTGCAGAAGAAATAAGACTAACGAGCGTATCAAAACAAACTGAATGATCGAAAAACATATTGTATTAGAGGATATTGATCCGGTTATTTTCTATGGCGTAAACAACGCCAACATGCAAATGATCAAGGCTTTGTTCCCTAAACTTCGTATTGTAGCACGAGGTGATGTCATTAAAGTAATGGGGGACGAAGAGGAAATGTGTGCATTCGAAGAGGCTATCTTAGCTCTGGAACAACACTGCGCACGCTATAATTCACTGAACGAGGAAGCCATTCTGGATATCATAAAAGGTAACAAACCACCAATCGAAAAGACGGGCGACGTAATAGTGTATAGTGTTACCGGCAAACCCATCACTCCGCGAAGCACCAATCAGTTGAAACTTGTGAAAGAATTCGACAAGAATGACATGATTTTTGCTATTGGACCGGCAGGATCGGGAAAGACATATACGGCAATCGCGCTGGCTGTCCGGGCATTAAAGAATAAAGAAATCAAGAAAATCATATTAAGCCGTCCGGCTGTGGAAGCGGGAGAAAAGCTGGGTTTCCTGCCCGGAGATATGAAAGATAAAATCGATCCTTACCTGCAACCATTATACGATGCACTTCAAGACATGATTCCCGCTGCAAAATTAAAGGAATACATGGAACTGAATATCATACAGATTGCTCCTCTTGCCTTTATGCGCGGACGTACACTGAACGATGCAATTGTCATTCTGGATGAGGCACAGAACACCACAACCCAACAGATAAAAATGTTTCTGACCCGTATGGGTACAAATACCAAAATGATTGTTACGGGAGATATGACTCAGATAGACCTCCCCTCATCACAAACATCAGGATTGATACAAGCTCTCCGTATTCTGAAAGGAGTAAAAGGAATCAGTTTTGTTGAACTGAACAAAAAAGATATTGTCCGCCACAAACTGGTAACTCGTATTGTCGAAGCGTACGAGAAGTTTGAAGAAAAGACAAAAGCCGCAAAAAATGCGGAAAAGGTTCCAAACAAGAAAACAGAAGAATAAGACAAAAACTTATACCTTAATAAAAAGAAACATCATTCATTACTAAATACATAAAGAAAATGAGTAAAGCTTTAACTAAAACAGACTATCACTTTCCGGGACAGAAAAGTGTATACCACGGCAAAGTGCGCGATGTTTATAACATCAACGATGAAAAATTAGTAATGGTTGCTACCGACCGTATTTCTGCATTCGATGTCGTATTACCCGAAGGTATCCCTTACAAAGGACAAATGCTGAACCAGATTGCAGCAAAATTCCTCGATGCTACTACAGATATCTGCCCTAACTGGAAACTGGCTACTCCCGACCCGATGGTAACCGTAGGAGTTATGTGTAAAGGTTTCCCTGTAGAAATGATTGTACGTGGCTATTTGTGTGGAAGTGCATGGCGTGCATACAACAGCGGTATCCGCGAAATCTGCGGCGTTCGCCTTCCCGAAGGCATGCGTGAAAACGAAAAATTCCCTCATCCTATCATTACTCCGACTACAAAAGCCGAAATGGGTATGCACGATGAAGACATCTCTAAAGAAGAAATTCTGGCAAGAGGTCTGGCTACACCCGAAGAATATGAAACACTGGAACGCTACACTTTGGCTTTGTTCGAACGCGGAACACAGATGGCAGCAGAACGTGGTCTGATACTTGTCGATACAAAATATGAATTTGGTAAGCACAATGGTGAAATTTACCTGATGGACGAAATCCATACTCCCGATTCAAGCCGCTATTTCTACTTAGAAGGTTATCAGGATCGTTTTGAAAACGGCGAACCTCAAAAGCAATTGTCTAAGGAATTTGTTCGTGAATGGTTGATGGCAAACGGCTTCCAGGGTAAAGAAGGACAGACTGTTCCTGAAATGACTCCTGCAATCGTTGCTTCCATCAGCGACCGCTATATCGAACTGTACGAGCACATCACAGGTGAAACCTTCGTCAAAGCAGACACAGATCACCTGGCAGAACGTATCGAAAAGAACGTTACTGAATATTTAGGATAAATCTGAATGAGGAATGAAGAATTGAAAGTGAGGATGTTTTTTATTCCTCACAATTCTTCATTCTTCGTTTTTTCATACTTAATCTTTCATTTTTTATCTTATGCCTCATTACCCACAAGAAGAAATAAAGCCCTACAACGAGAACGAAAGCAAAGCTGTACAAGTAGAGAAGATGTTCGACAATATTGCTCCTGCCTACGACAATCTGAACCATGTACTCTCATGGGGAATAGACAAAAGCTGGAGACGCAAGGCTATTCACTGCCTGAAACCATATCGTCCACAGCATATCATGGACGTTGCAACCGGTACAGGTGACTTTGCTCTGCAGGCATTCGGCACACTTCGCCCGCAGGAACTGATAGGAACTGACATTTCTGAGGGAATGATGAACATAGGACGTGAAAAGGTAAAACAAGCCGGATTCTCCGAACACATTACCTTTGCCAAAGAAGACTGCACAGCTCTTTCCTTCCCCGACCAGCGTTTCGACGCCATCACTGTAGCGTTCGGAGTTCGCAATTTTGAGAATCTGGACAAAGGCTTGCAGGAAATGTATCGCGTATTAGTACCGGGAGGACATCTTGTAATTTTGGAATTATCCGAACCTGAGTGGTTCCCCATGAAGCAATTATATGCAGTCTATTCCAAAATGGTAATACCTACCCTGGGAAAACTCTTTTCGAAAGACCGCAGTGCCTATACTTATCTTCCTCAGTCTATCAAGGCTTTTCCGCAAGGCGAAGTCATGCAAGGTATTATCCGTAAAGCTGGATTTAGCCAAGTGTCTTTTCGCCGACTGACTTTAGGCATCTGCACACTCTACTTTGCTACAAAATAATCTGAACTTCAAATATTGCTTTTATGAAAAAATTCGGTTTGATAGGCTACCCGCTCGGACATTCTTTCTCCAGAAACTTCTTCAACGAAAAGTTTCAGTCGGAGAATATCGATGCGGAGTACGTTAATTTTGAAATTCCTACCATAGAGGATTTTCCACGAATTATCGCGGCCAATCCTACGCTGGAAGGGTTAAACGTAACAATTCCTTATAAAGAAAAGGTTATCCCTTATCTGAATGAAGTAGCACCCGACGCTGCTGCCATCGGAGCGGTAAACGTTATCAAATTCGAACGCAACAAAGGCAAGCTTAAATTAATAGGACATAACTCCGATGTCATCGGATTCACACGTTCCATCGAATCCTTACTGGAATCCTATCATACCAAGGCACTCATTTTAGGTACGGGAGGAGCTTCGAAAGCAATCAATTACGGGTTGAAGCAATTAGGTCTGGAAACGCTGTTTGTATCACGAAGTACTCATAATGACCATACCATTACGTACGATGAGCTGACGCCTGCCCTGATGGACGAATATAAAGTCATTGTAAACTGTACGCCTGTCGGTATGTATCCACAAGCCGATAAATGTCCTGATATACCTTATGAATGTCTTACTCCAAGACACCTGCTTTACGATTTATTGTACAATCCAGATACCACGCTGTTCATGAGAAAAGGAAGTGAACACGGAGCCGTGGTAAAAAACGGACTTGAAATGCTTTTGCTGCAAGCCTTCGGAGCATGGGATATCTGGAATAAGTAAATTTATCTGCACCCCTTACGAGGACTGCACAAATCCTTTACATCACATGAAGAAGCGAATTGCCATTGTTATCGGAATCGTATTATTACTTTTGGCCGGTATTCTCGCCGGAGGAAGCTGGTATATGGTAGATTACTCCCTGCGTCCGGAAAACAGAGGGAAAGACATGGAAGGCTCACTGACTTTTATGAGAGAAAAATATCCTCAGATAAATCCGTGGCTGGACAGCCTTCAAGAGCATAAGGCGCTGCGCGATACGTTTATTACCGCCAGCGATGGCATACGCATGCACGCTTTTTATGTAAGAGCTATGCGACCGACTTCGCATACTGCTGTCATTGTACATGGATATACGGACAATGCAATACGCATGTTTCACATCGGATACCTTTATAACCATTCACTGGATTACAACATCCTACTGCCCGATTTACGGTACACCGGCCTGACAGAAGGTGATGCAATCCAGATGGGATGGTTGGATCGTAAAGACGTTATGCAATGGATTAACGTTGCCCCCTCACTTTTCGGCGATTCCTTGCAGGCTGTTGTACACGGCATTTCAATGGGAGCTGCTACAACCATGATGGTTTCCGGTGAAACTCTTCCAGCATACATTCGGTGCTTTGTTGAGGACTGCGGGTATACCAGTGTATGGGAACAGTTTAAGAAAGAACTTAAAGAGCAGTTCGGACTCCCCGCCTTTCCACTGCTTTATACAGCCAGCTGGTTATGCGAATGGCAGAACGGATGGAATTTCAAGGAAGCTTCCGCCATCAGACAAGTTGCAAAATGCCGGAAACCGATGCTTTTCATTCATGGAGATCAAGATGATTTTGTGCCGACTTACATGGTCTATCAGCTATACGATGCCAAACCTGCTCCCAAAGAACTCTGGATAGCTCCGGGTGTAGATCACGCCAACTCCTATTTCCGGTATCCGGAAGAATATACTGCCCGCATAAAAAGCTTTACAGGGAAATATATACCTTGATATCCGAAAGTCATTTTCCTATAGCAGAACTATAAACACCTGTCCTGTTAGTAAATTCGCTCTGATATCTACCGCACATCAACAAGAACAAATCTAAGAAAGGCAACAGTTTATCTGTACAATACGCCATTGTTTCCAAGAAAACATTTCAGCATTCTGAACCAATATGTCCGTTGCCTTCTCTACATTTCCTATCCAAACGACTAAAACTCTTCCATCTTAGTCGCTAATATTCCCCAACTGGAACGAAGACTTACATTACCAAGAGGCTGACGGAACAGCTCTAACGTTCCTTTTGGAACTGACACACGATCAACTTGCTGAGGAAGAGCATAAGTCTGTAAGGAGGGCGGAGTTGCTGTTTTTACTGTCAAAAGTTTCACTGTACTATTGCCTAACGCATTAAAAGCTATTTTCTTGAGATTCTTTCCCAATGTAATAGCATCGAGATTTACTACGCCAGAAAAAAGCGTCTGCCCTATCGACTCAATACTTTCTGGAAATTCAATCAAAGTAAGTTTCGGACAATACTGAAACACACCACCCTTTATGACTCCAGCCGTTTCCCGACTACCATTTCCAGAGCTACGTACTTCACGCAAATTCTGACACAAATAAAACGCACGCTCCTCCAACAAATTTAAATTATCGGGCAAAGTAACACTCTCCACTCCCGACTCACGGAATGCCTCAACACCTATCGTTTTCAAATCTTCAGGAAAGGTCATCGAATGTAAGCGGTCGGTATGCAAAAATGCCTGACTGCTTATCTCACGAAGCGTAACCGGCAACTTGATTTCTTCGGCACCGACTTCCGAAAATGCCCGCTTAGGGATGATCCGTACCTGCGTATCCGACAAATCAACCCGACTCAGGTTACGACAGCCGTAAAAACAATATTCACCCAGTGTCTTCAGACTTTTCGGAAAGACAACCTCCTTTACTGAGTTTCCTGTAAAGGCATCGGCTTGAATCTCTTCCACTCCCTCCGAAAGAATTATTTTATCGAACGTAGAAGCGGCAAAAGCTGTCGGACTGATGACCTTCGCTTCTGCAGGAACCCGGTAAACCTCTCCCTGTTTTTCCAGAACTTCAGTAAGAACGCCGTTGTTTATCACGTAATCGATAACCTTCACCATAAAGGAAGTCTGCTTCTCTTCCACGGTAATAATGACCGGAAGCTGCTCTATTGCCTTTTCCGTAGAAAATCCGGAAAGACTCTCTGACGTAATGTCCAGCTTCTTCCGTTCTCCATTACTGTATATTCCTTCTACCACCAGCCCTTCCAGATTGACAGACACTTCGGAACGAAGCAAATATGTCGTTTGAACAGGAGGATTTACAACCTCTATACGTGTAAGAACAGCATCCTTATCCGGCGATGAAGGCTGTTGTCCGTTATTTTCGCCCGAATTATTATCAGACGAAGATGTTGAGGTCTGTTTGTGTTTCTCCACAACCGGATCTTTCTTACATGCCGGCAGGCATAGTATTGCTCCCGCAATCATTAAAGAATAAGCCAATTTCAAATTCATATACTCTATACAATAAAAAGAAAATAAGTCAATAACCACAACCTGCGTAAAGCCTCTTTTTGTCCCTATTTGCAAGCATTTTACCCGAAACATCTTTCACCGATGCTCCCAAAAAAGTCGTCCGCATAACGAATAAATGCGAAAAAATGACGCTCCAACAAGTAAAAAAAGGAACATACGCCCTACTTCCTTCAAAAAATCAAACAGGTTTAAATCTATATAACCCTTTTAAGTGTCCTTTTGTTCACCCGATAACGATTTTTCAATAAGGTGTTCGTTTTTACGGGTTATTTTATGTATGTTTGTAACTGAAACCAAATACAACATTACATTTATGAAAAAAACATGGATTATCATTATTGCCGTAATAGCAGTTATTGCCGTTTACGGAGTTTCTTCGTATAACTCAATGGTATCGCAGGAAGAAGCTGTAGGTACAGCTTGGAGTAATGTGGAAAACCAATACCAGCGCCGTGCCGACCTGATACCGAATCTGGTCAATACCGTCAAAGGATATGCCGCACACGAAAAGGAAACATTCGACGCCGTTGTGTCAGCGCGTGCAAAAGCAACACAGACAACAGTCAGCATCGACGACCTGACTCCTGAAAAGATGGAGGCATACCAGCGTGCGCAAGGCGAAGTGGGTAGTGCATTAAGCCGTCTGCTTGCCGTAACAGAGAATTATCCGGAACTGAAAGCTAACGAGAATTTCCAGACACTTCAGGCACAGTTGGAAGGTACAGAGAACCGTATCAGCGTGGAACGCCGGAACTTCAACGATGTGGCACGCGCATACAATACATCCATCCGCCGCTTCCCGAAAAATATCTTTGCCGGCATGTTCGGATTCGAAAAACGTCCTTACTTCGAAGCACAGGAAGGTACCGAAAAAGCTCCGGAAGTTAAATTCTGACAAGAATGAGAAGAATCATATCACTCGCACTGCTGCTTTGCTGCTTCGTTATCACAATCGGGGCACAATCGCACGCCTATAAGGTAGAAGAAATTCCCATGGTTCACCTGCAGAACCGTACCCGTTACGTCAGCAACCCTGACGGAATACTGAGTGCCGGTGCCGTAGCTGCCATGGACACAACCCTTTTTGCCCTGGAACAGCGTACGGGTGTACAGACTCTCGTAGTAGCTGTCAAACAAATAGACGGAGGCGACTGTTTTGAATTTGCTTATCAACTTGGGAAGCAGAACGGCGTCGGCGAAAAAGAAAAAGACAACGGCCTGGTTATATTACTGGTTACGGAAGAACGATGCATTCAGTTCGCGACAGGATATGGGCTGGAAGGTGTCCTCCCCGATGCAGTCTGCAAACAGATACAAGTGAGATACATGAACAAGTATCTGGGAGAAGGCAACTGGGATGCCGGCATGCTGGCAGGCATACAGGCTGTCAGCCGGCAACTGGATGGAACAGGAGAACCTCCCGTTCCCCGACAGGAAGAAGAAAGCGGCTACTTGCTTCTCATTATTCTGATATGCTGTTTCGTCATTGTCCCTGTACTTTTATGGTTCAGCGTACGCCAGCGCAAAAAATGTCCGTTGTGCCATAAGCATACACTTCGCCAGCTCTCCGTACGTACAGTTTCACGCATCAACGGCATCCGTACGGAAGAAATCGTATTACAGTGCACCAACTGCGGACATGTGGTCCGCCGGCAACGCCAGAAACGCGACGAAGACGACTTCCATCACCGTGGAGGCAACGGAGGTCCTTTCCTTGGCGGACCGTTCTTCGGAGGAGGCTTCGGAGGAAGTGGCGGCGGCGGAGGCTTTGGTGGCGGCTCTTTCGGTGGAGGAAGCTTCGGCGGTGGAGGAGCAGGAAGCAAATTCTAACTAAAAAACGAACATTAAAAAGTCTATGTACAACAATACTTTTGGAAACATATTCCGTCTGACCAGCTTCGGTGAGTCGCACGGAAAAGCGATAGGTGGAGTGATTGACGGATTTCCGGCGGGCATCGCCATCGACATGGAGTTCATTCAGCAAGAGTTGAGCCGCCGTCGTCCGGGACAATCGGCCATCACAACCGCACGCAAGGAAGCCGACGAAGTGGAATTCCTTTCAGGCATCTACGACGGAGTGTCAACAGGCTGTCCCATCGGCTTTGCTGTATGGAATACTAACCAGCACTCGAACGATTACGACAATATGAAGGATGTTTACCGTCCTTCGCACGCAGATTATACTTATACCCAGAAATATGGAATACGCGATCATCGGGGCGGCGGACGTTCCTCCGCACGAGAAACGATAGCTCGTGTGGTAGCCGGAGCATTGGCCAAACTTGCTTTGCGCCAACTGGGCATCAGTATCACGGCATTCACCTCACAAGTAGGGCCGTTTAAGCTGGATAAAGACTATACGGCATACGACCTGACAACGATAGAAGACAATCCGGTGCGCTGTCCCGACCAGGAACTGGCACGCCAGATGGCCGATTTTATTTTCCGCATCAAGGGAGAAGGTGATACCATCGGCGGAGTAATAAGCTGCGTTATCAAGGGATGTCCCGTCGGACTTGGGCAACCGGTATTCGGAAAGCTGCATGCCGCCTTAGGAAATGCCATGCTGAGCATCAATGCCGTAAAGGGATTTGAGTACGGACAAGGCTTCAGCAACATGGAACTGAAAGGAAGTCAGCAGAATGATATCTTCTACAACGACAACGGAAAAATAGGTTTCCGCACCAACCGCTCAGGAGGTATTCAGGGAGGTATCAGCAACGGCCAGGATATTTACTTCCGCGTAGCCTTCAAACCCGTGGCAACGGTACTCATGGAACAGCCTACAGTAGACATCCACGGTAATGAAACCATCCTGAAAGCCCGTGGACGACACGATCCCTGTGTGCTGCCCCGTGCAGTCCCCATCGTGGAAGCTATGGCTGCCATGACGCTGCTCGATTACTATTTACTTGACAAAGCCTCAAAATTATAATATTATCATGGAAATAAAACAATACATCAAAGAAAACGAATCCCGCTTTCTGGACGAACTCTTCAGTCTGATTCGTATACCCAGCATCAGTGCCTTGCCTCAACACAAGGATGACATGCTGGCCTGTGCCGAACGCTGGCGCCAGTTGTTGCTGGAAGCAGGAGCAGACGAAGCGATGATTATGCCCTCGCAAGGCAATCCGCTGGTCTATGCCGAAAAGCGTGTCAGCCCCGATGCGCCCACCGTACTGATTTATGCTCACTACGATGTCATGCCTGCCGAACCGCTCGAACTGTGGAAAAGCCAACCTTTTGAACCTGAAGTTCGCGACGGACGTATCTGGGCACGTGGAGCCGATGACGATAAAGGACAGGCAATGATTCAGGCAAAGGCATTCGAATATGTAGTCAAAGAAGGATTACTGAAACACAACGTGAAATTCATTTTCGAAGGAGAAGAGGAAATCGGTTCACCCAGCCTGAATGCTTTCCTGAAAGAGCACAAGGAATTGCTGAAAGCCGACGTCATCCTCGTTTCAGACACAAGCATGTTGGGAGCTGATCTGCCTTCGCTGACAACCGGACTGCGCGGACTGGCTTACTGGGAAATCGAAGTGACCGGTCCGAACCGTGACCTGCATTCCGGACACTTCGGCGGAGCCGTTGCCAACCCTATCAACACCTTGTGTAGCATGCTCGCACAAGTTATCGATGCCGACGGCCGGATTACGATCCCCCACTTCTACGACGATGTGGAAGAAGTACCCGCTGCCGAACGTGACATGATAGCTCATATTCCTTTCGATGAGAAGAAATACATGGAAGCTATCGGCGTAAAGGCGCTGAAAGGTGAAAAAGGTTATTCCACACTGGAGCGCAACAGTTGCCGTCCGTCGTTCGATGTCTGCGGAATATGGGGAGGCTATACGGGAGAAGGCTCCAAGACCGTTCTGCCATCGAAGGCATATGCCAAAGTTTCCTGCCGTCTGGTACCGCATCAGAACCATGAAGTCATTTCAAAACTGTTCGTAGATTACATCAACAGCATCGCTCCTGATTACGTACAAGTCAAGGTTACGCCTATGCACGGCGGCGAAGGTTATGTATGCCCAATTTCTCTCCCGGCCTATCAGGCAGCAGAAAAAGGATTTACCAAAGCATTCGGAAAGAAACCTCTGGCAGTTCGACGCGGAGGAAGCATTCCTATCATCAGCGACTTCGAGCAGATTTTAGGAATCAAGACGGTCCTGATGGGATTCGGTCTGGAAAGTGACGCCATTCACTCACCCAACGAAAATTTCTCACTCGACATCTTCCGCAAAGGTATAGAAGCTGTAGCAGAATTCCATAAAGAGTTCAGCAAGTAACAACAGCGATATTCATATCAATTCAAACTAAAAGCCCTGTCAAAACTCTATTTGAAATAAGTTCTGACAGGGCTTTGTTATAACCGGTTGCAAGCTACAATTTATTAACGCAAGCGCAAGACATCGCCAACTTTCGGTGCCGGAGAATCCGGATCCATGTTGTTCATCTTATACAAACGCTCCAGTCGCACGCCAAACTTCTGCGCGATGCTGTACATCGAATCACCGCTGCGTACCACATAAGCAATATGATCCTTAGTAGCACGACGACGTTTCTGCTCCAGATATACGATTTCTCCTCCACGGAAAACATAATCTTTAGGCAGTTCATTGTATTTACGCAGTTTACGCTGGCTGATATCGAACTCCTTTCCCAGTGACTTGAACGTATCTCCACGACGGGCTACGACGTAAAGCAGCTCGTTGGCCAGATAAGGCTGGTGAGGATTCGGAAATTCTTCCGCCCATTCCAGTCCCCCCTTCTGGTCGTATTTATCCAGATCATACAATTCAATGATATTAATCAGGCGGTTGGCATATTGCGGGTCGGTAGCATAACCCGCCTTTTTCAGCCCCCTTGCCCAACCTTTATAATCGGTTATTTTCAGACGAAACAGAAAAGCATAACGAGCCCCAGAGCGTAAAAATTTAGAATGGTCACGATAAGATTCTTTCGGATGTTTGTAAGCACGGAAACACTCATTGCGTGCATCATCGTCGTGACGCACGGAACGTCCGTCCCACGAGCCTCCACACTTGATACCAAAGTGATTGTTCGATTTTCTTGCCAGCTCACTTTTTCCGGCACCCGACTCCAGCAACCCTTGTGCCAGCGTGATACTCGCCGGAATTCGATAATGTTTCATTTCGTCTACCGCAACACTCCGATACTTATGTATATAGTCCTCGTATGCCTTGTTGCGTTTCTGTGCCGACGTGGGAACAATGATACACATCAGACACATAAATATCAACCAATGAGAAAGTTTCATTTTTCTTTTCATTTAAATTAAAGCAGGGCAAAGATAAACTATTTACATGAATAATACCACAGATGATAGGAATTCTCCCTTTTTTTCCCTACATTCGTATGAACTTTAATATTCACTTATATGAAAGAAATAAAGATTGAAATAAACATCCGTGCCTTACGCTACGAAGAACTGGATGAAAAAGACCGTAAGCTGATAGATGCAGCCAAGGAAGCTACAGCACGAAGCTACGCTCCTTACTCACGTTTCTCGGTAGGTGCAGCAGCCTTGCTGGCAAACGGGGTCATCGTAACCGGAACCAACCAGGAAAATGCAGCCTATCCGTCGGGAACATGTGCCGAACGTACCACGCTTTTCTATGCCAATTCTCAGTATCCCGACCAGCCGGTAGACACGCTTGCCATTGCCGCACGCAATGAATCCGATTTTCTGGAGTCGCCTATCCCGCCATGTGGTGCCTGCCGTCAGGTACTTCTGGAAACCGAACAGCGTTTCCGTCATCCCATGCGAATCTTGCTGTACAGCAAAAACGACATTTATGTACTGGAAGGAACCAAGGATTTGCTTCCGCTTTCCTTTGGAAGTGAATACTTGAAAGGATAGTTTTTCGTTTGCAGACACACTACTTTTCCAAAGATTTTCCACCGGACAGGTTTCGGCACCGAGGAAAAAACAAATAAAAACGGAGAAACAGAATCACCCGCGATTCCGTTTCTCCGTTTTCTATTTAGAGAATCACTTGTTTATTTATTTGTACCATACATACGAGCACGCATTTCCTTGATATGATCGGAAGTGATGTATTCATCATATTCCATCATCTTGTCGATGATACCGTTCGGAGTCAGCTCGATGATACGGTTTGCCACGGTTTCGATGAACTCATGGTCGTGTGACGAGAAGAGCACGTTACCCTTGTAGGTCTTCAGGTTATTGTTGAATGCCTGAATAGATTCCAAATCCAAGTGGTTGGTCGGCGTATCCAGAATCAGGCAGTTGGCATTGCGAAGCTGCATGCGGGCAATCATACAACGCATCTTCTCACCTCCCGAAAGCACATTCACCTTCTTCATGACTTCCTCACCCGAGAACAACATACGTCCCAGGAATCCTTTCATTTCTACCTCGTTACCCTGACCATACTGGCTCAACCAGTCTACCAGACTCAGGTCACAATTAAAGAAATCTGTATTGTCGAGCGGCAAATAAGCCGTTGTAATCGTCACACCCCAGTTATAATGTCCTGCCTGTGCCTTGCGGTTACCGTTGATAATCTCGAACAAGGCAGTCATGGCACGCGGGTCGTGGCTCAGGAATACAATCTTATCACCTTTCTCCACAGTAAAGTTCACATCGTTGAACAAGACAGTTCCGTCTTCTGTTTCGGCACGCAGTCCTGAAACTTCCAAAATCTGGTTACCCGGCTCACGATCCATAGTGAAGATAATGCCCGGATATTTACGTGATGACGGTTTGATTTCGTCTACATTCAGTTTTTCCAGCATTTTCTTACGGCTCGTCGTCTGCTTCGATTTCGCCACATTGGCAGAGAAACGACGGATAAACTCTTCCAGTTCCTTACGCTTTTCTTCAGCCTTAGCCTTCTGGTTCTGCTGCTGACGGAGAGCCAACTGACTTGATTCGTACCAGAAGCTGTAGTTACCAGCAAAGAGATTTACCTTACCAAAGTCGATGTCGACCGTATGGGTACAGACAGAGTCGAGGAAGTGACGGTCGTGGCTGACTACCAGCACGGTATGTTCGAAGTTGGAAAGATATTCTTCCAACCAGGTTACCGTGTCCATATCCAAGTCGTTGGTAGGCTCATCCAGCAACAAGTTGTCAGGATTTCCAAACAACGCCTGCGCCAGCATCACACGTACCTTCTCCTTACCACTCAGGTCGCCCATCAGTGTATAGTGCTTGTCTTCCTTTATTCCCAGTCCGCTCAGCAGGATAGCCGCGTCACTCTCGGCATTCCAGCCTTCCAGCTCAGCAAATTTTTCTTCCAGTTCCGCCGCCTTAATGCCGTCTTCATCGGTAAAATCTTCTTTCGCATAAAGAGCCTCACGCTGTTTCATGATGTCCCACAGCACCGTATGTCCCATCAGCACCGTATCGAGCACCGTATGCGCATCGAACTTAAAGTGGTCCTGACTCAAGACCGAAAGACGTTCGCCCGGTCCCAGTGTCACGCTTCCTTTCGTGGGGTCAAGCTCTCCCGAAATCACTTTCAGGAAGGTGGACTTACCCGCACCGTTGGCACCGATAATACCGTATATATTACCATTCGTGAACTTCATGTTCACGTCATTATACAACACTCTTTTTCCAAATTGAACGGCTACGTTTGAAACTGTAATCATTTCTTTCTATACCTATTTTAAAATTAATCGGCTACAAAGATAATACAAAAAAGTGAGATACAGCGCAAAGCTACGCAGAATGATTGAGCTTTAATAACTTGGATGCCCTGTTTGCCTTCTTTGTGAAAGTCGGTCAAAGGAATTTGCAAGAATCAGCCAGAACCGATATTTTTGCAGCAGATTTTTGCAACCCCTGCCGACGAAACGTCCGAAACACGAGCGGAAATCAAGGAAAACATCGGCACATTTTCGGGAGAATTTGTACAAAAGATTTTTGTTTTTGTACAAAACCTGATTTTTTTTGTACAAAAAGCATCAGCAACTTCCCGACGAATCCGAGAACTTTCGCAGAGGTTCTAAAACCAATAAAAGTTCAAGCAAATGAAAAAATCGACCTGGAGAAAACATCATAAATGGTTCGGGCTGATTATGGCCGTCTTTATCATCCTGTTTTGTGTATCGGGTATTATCCTGAACCACCGACAGCTTTTTTCTGATTACCAGATCAGCCGGAGATGGCTGCCCGAAGTTTACCGATACCATAACTGGAACAATGGATTGCTGCGGGGAACACGCTCCTGCCCTCCCGGTGTCTGTCAGGAAGACAGTGCCGTGTTGCTGTATGGCAATGCCGGCGTTTTTCTGACGAACAGCCGGGCAACCACATTCGATGACTTCAACCGTGGATTTCCGCACGGAGTAGACTGGCGCAACATACGGGGTATGGCAATCACTCCCCAAGAAGATTTGTTCGCCGCCGGTCAGTTCGGACTCTACCGCTACAACCGGCAGTCGGGCTGGCAAGCGGTCAACCTACCTCTCCAGGAAGGTGAGCGCATCTCGGATATCACGACACACGGTGACAGCCTGATTGTCATCGGGCGCTCTCATCTGTATTATGCCACAACCCCATACCGGTACTTCCGGCAACTCACCCTACAGGCTCCCGAAGGATACGACGGGAAGGTATCGCTTTTCCGTACTGTCTGGCTATTGCACAGCGGCGAGCTGTTTGGCATTTTCGGCAAACTGCTTATGGATATCCTCGCAATCATTTTGATTATCCTCTCGGTGAGTGGTATCATTTACTGGATCTTACCTAAATATATCCGTCGGATGAAACAGGCGGGACGCTCTGCAAAGACAAGTGTTTCCTTGCTGAAGACATCCCTGTCGTGGCACGACAAAATAGGCAGAACGACTATCGTGCTGACACTCTTCATTGCACTGACCGGATGGAGCCTGCGCCCACCTGTACTTCTGGCCTTAGTATACGGAAAAGTGCCTGCTATTCCTTTCACACAACTCGACTCTTCCAACGCATGGAACGACAAGTTGCGGATGCTCCGCTACGACGAACAGCAAGGCGACTGGCTGCTTTCCACTTCAGAAGGATTCTATTCGCTGACATCACTTCAGGCTATTCCGGTGAAGCTTCGCAAAACCCCTCCCGTCAGCGTCATGGGACTAAACGTACTGCAACGCGACAAACAAGGCAACTGGCTTACAGGCTCTTTCAGCGGAATGTTTGTCTGGAACAGAAACTCGAACCATATTACCGATTACTTTACCGGGGAAACAGCTTCTGAAACAGCAGGACCGCCCTTCGGCAATCATGCTATTACAGGCTACAGCGACGATTTCAATGGGAAAGACTGCATAACCGAGTACGAAGAAGGCAGTAATTTTGCTCCCATGCCCGAAAATCTGGCAACAATGCCTATCTCGTTGTGGAATTTCGCTCAGGAAATTCATACAGGACGTATCTATACCGTATTGGGAAAGGGCACGCTGGTATTTATCTTTTTTGCCGGAATCGGCGTATTATGGAGTCTGATTTCAGGATATATCATCAGACGGAAAAAGTCATAAAAGGAAACGATATTTTTCAGAACGGCCTTTTATGGATTATGCAGACTGTCGGCTTCATAATCCATAAAAGGCTATAATTTTTCAGTAAATCCGCGAAATTTCATAGTCTACCCGCCGCGATTCACCTACAGCAGTACATCAGCATAAAATCACCATAGTACTGAAATACATCCGTATCACTACCATCTGGACTGTTTTTTTTATTGCAATAGATGCTGAAAGGAGATATCATATCAAAAAAAAAATCCATCTTCCCGAATAACATTTTGTCGTATTTACGATACAAAATGAAAAAATAATCTATAATTTTGCCAGCAAATAATAAAAACAGTTTGAAATAAATCATTATCAGTTTCCAATTGAAATAAAAAGATGTTTAAAGAATGTCTGACTGTAGATACATATTTATAAAAGGTGCAAAGGCAAAAAACCTGAAAAATATCGACATCGATATTCTTCGCAGCAAGCGAAAAGAATTTTTTGCATCCATTACAAAGGCAGCAGACAATTCTTTCTTGTTTACAATTCTAAATAGTTATACTTAATTTAAAGACGAGAGATTTTATGAAAAAAAAATTGTTTTTAATCTGTACTTGTCTCTTTGCCTGCATCAGCATAGCGATGGCACAGGTATCGACGGTGACAGGAGTGGTCATCTCAGAAGAAGACAATCTCCCTATCGTGGGAGCTTCCGTTCTTATTAAAGGAACCAACACGGGAACAGTTACCGACATGGATGGAAAATTCACGTTGGGCAATGTACCGGCAAATGCTAAAAAAGTAGTTATCTCGTTCATCGGTATGAAAAGCCGAGAACTTGACATCAAGCCGGTATTAAGCGTAACACTGCAATCGGACACGGAGGTGCTGGATGAAGTTGTGGTAACCGGTTACGGAGTGACCAAGAAAAGCACATTCACAGGAGCCGCCAACGTGGCAAGTCCTACTACCCTTGAATCACATACGGATGCCAACTTTATGAAAGCACTGGAAGGAAGTATGCCGGGTGTACAGATGAACAACTCAACAAGCATGCCGGGTGCTGAAGCAAACGTCTACATCCGAGGTGAAAGTTCTGTAAACTCGGGTACACAGCCTCTTTACATCATCGATGGCATGCCGATGAATTCGGATACAGATGCAGAATCAGCCAGTTTGAATCGTGCATTCAACCCGCTGGCAAATATCAATACAGCCGATATAGAAAGTATCACTGTCTTGAAAGATGCCAACGCTACGGCCATCTACGGTTCGCGTGCAGCCAACGGCGTTATCGTCATCACGACCAAAAAGGGACAGGAAGGTGCCATGCACATCGACCTGGATATCAAGCAGGGATTCACAACCATTGCTCCAAACAACTTCTCTTTCTGCAATGCACAGCAGACCGCTGATTTGTTCGCTCAAGGACTGGAAAACAGCAACCCGGAGAAATATACCTACGAATCAGCAATGGCAAAAATCAAATCGGATTACAACTGGGACGGCATCCAGAACTACGACTGGATTGATGCCATCACACGTACCGGATATTATCAGGACTACAACCTCAGTTTCAACGGTGGGAACGGCAAGACACGCTACTACGCCAGCGTAGGTTACCTGAATCAGGAAGGCGTAGCCATCAACAGTGGTATGAAACGATACTCTGCCCGCCTCAATCTGGAAACATCATACAAATGGTTCAACTTCGGATTCAACACCTCGTTCGCGCTGGCCGACATGGATGCCTTCTCGCAGTCAACCGGAGGTTCTTACTCGAACCCGTTTGTTGGTGGTACATTGAAAGCCACTCCTCTTGATCCGTTCTACAACGAAGACGGCACTTATAATACCGGCATCATGTACAACCCGCTTGCCGTATACGACGAGGATGAAGGAGATATCTATAATACCAAAACAACCACCATCAACTTGAACCCGTACTTTGCCATCAACTTTGGAAAAGGTATTGTGCTGAAGACTTCATTAGGCCTCAACTCGTACGGCACACGCCAGTACGATTTCTGGAGCTGGTACAATAATCAGGGGGCCAGCGACAACGGACGTGGTACACAGTATAATTCGAATACCACCACCATCACATGGACCAATACATTGAACTGGATGCATACTTTCAATGAAAAACATAATTTGAACATTATGCTCGGACAGGAAGCACAGTGGAAAAATTACTGGAATGAAAAATATGCTGGAATTAATTTCCCGCTGAGAGGATATCGGGAACTGAATATGGCCGGTTCTTCTTACGGCAATCCGTCGTATGTTACCCGTCAGGCACGTCTGGCTTCTTTCTTTCTGAATGCCAGCTACGATTATCTGGGCAAGTATTACGGACAGGTAAGCTTCCGTCGTGACGGTTCGTCTGTATTCGGACAAAACAACCGCTGGGGTAACTTCTGGTCTTTAGGCGGCAAATGGCGTATTTCTGAAGAGGAATTTCTGAAAGACAATGAAGTTTTGACCAACCTGTCACTGCGTGCAAGCTACGGAACGGTAGGTAATCAGGATATTGACTGGTATGCAGCGCGTGGTTTCTATAGCGCCGGATACAACTATGACAGCACGCCGGGTATCGTTCCTGAATCACTGAATCTTCCTGACCTGGGATGGGAAACCAGCAAGAAGCTGAATATCGGACTGGATATTACACTTGTCAGAAAATGGAACCTGACTGTAGATTTCTACAACGAGGCTACTTCCAACATGCTGTTTGAGCTGCCTGTTTCTCAGGTTACCGGCTTGAGCGAAGTATATCAGAACATCGGTTCGATGAGAAACCGAGGTGTAGAAATTGGTCTGAACGGCACCATCCTGCAAACCAAAGGTTGGACATGGACTGCATACGCCAATGTTACTCTTAACCAAAACAGAATCACTGAGCTTTCTGGTGGAAAACCAATCGAAGATACTTATACCATCAAACAGGAAGGTTACCCGTTAAGACAGTTCTATATGGTAGAGTATGCAGGTGTAGACCCGGATACGGGTGCACCATTGTGGTATAAAAATGCTACAGGCGACGAAACCACAACCAACTGGAACGAATGTGCTAAACGTTACCTTGGTTCGGCCGACCCTAAAGCCTATGGTGGTTTCGGCACACGTGTACAATGGAAGAACTTCGACTTCTCGGCCGACTTCAATTACCGTCTGGGTGGTAAAGTCTATGCCGCCTCAAACCGTTCCTATCTATCAGCCGGCAGTAAAGGAAACATTACTCCAACAACTTATCTGTATGAGAATGCATGGACAGAAAACAACCGTTATACCGATGTTCCAAAGTATATATACGGAAACACTTCAGGAGAAAATAATCATTCTTCACGTTTCCTGTATAGCGGAAACTTCTTGCGCGTAAAGAATCTGCAACTGGGATATACACTACCTAAAGGACTTTTGAAAAAAGCGCTGATAGACAACATGCGCATCTATGTATCTGTTGACAACATCTATACATTCAAGGCAAAGGATTTCGTAGGTTACGATCCTGAAACATATACAAGCGGATTGATTTCATTCCAGTATCCATCTACAAGAACATTCCTTGCCGGAATTACTCTCGGATTTTAAATAAATATGTTTAACGAATCAAACAAGAACGAAATATGAAGAAGTTTATCACTCGCCTGCTTATCTGTTCAGCCCTGGCCGGGAGCTTTGCTTCCTGCAGCAATTTCTTCGATACAGAGTACAACGAAGGAATAGATGTCGACAGCGGACTGACAAGTGTAGACAACCTGAAATATGCACTGAACGGAACTTATTATCAATTGTTCACGTCCTATTTTGCCGGAAACTATTCGCTTACCATCGGCGATATGGCTGGTGACATGGCTTACCTGAACGGCTCTGCCAGCCACTGGATAACCATCAACCACTATAACGTAACCCCTGATGATACATACCTGAGCAGTATTTGGGAATATGGTTATAAAATAATAGATAATGCTTCACGTATCATCAAGGCGGGAAAGGAACTGGAAGCAACCGTTGCTGACGCCGACAAAGCCGCATTGAAACAATATATGGCCGAAGCCTACGGACTGAGAGGATATGCCATGCTGTACATGACCAATATTTTCGGCAAGCAGATAAAGGTAAACGGAACGACTGACAATAGTGATGCCATCGGTGTGGTGATTGTCGATGAACCGGTAAAAGCTTTCGAAGAAGTGAACCGTTCGACTGTTGGACAATGCTACCAGGCTATACTGGACGACTTTAACAATGCCCTGACTTGTTACACTGAAAGTGGAACCGAAGGAAGAGGAGCCAACCAGTATCTTTCTATGGCAGCTGTCGAAGGCCTGATGGCACGTACCTATTTATATATGGAAGACTTCAGCAATGCCGAAAAATATGCATCGAATGCACTCCTGCATTCAGGTAAAAAGGTAGAAGCCTATACTGTAGACGACTACAAAGAGCTGTATGCCGGTGGCGACAGCAATTCGGAATGTATCTTCCGTCTGGCTATTGATGTAAACAACAGTTGGTCTGCCAACTCTTGCGGAAACGTATGGACTACCTACGGAGGTCTGCCAAGCCAGCGCATGCGTAACCTGATAGCAGACACTGACTGTAGAGGTTCACTTTATCTTCCTACCATCAAGAAAGGCTCGTATACCCAGCTACAATACGGTGGTAAATTCTGGTACGGAGGAGGAAACACGGCATACGCAACCAACTACATCGTCAATGCTCCCGAAATGGAACTGATTATCGCCGAATCGAAACTGCGTGCCGCACAACCCGACCTGAACGGTGCCAAGGAAGCACTGCTGACCGTTGCCAAGAGAAACTCGAAAATAACCAACATCAACGATTTAGGTGATACGAAAGACAAGGTATTTGCATTCCTGAAAGACGAACGTGCCCGCGAATTGTTCCAGGAAGGTTTCCGCTTCTACGACTTACGCCGCTGGGGTGAAAAGGCTGATGTATATGCAAACGTCGAAGATCAGGTTTCGTACAAGTATACCAACTTCGATATTGCACAGTTCTGCTACCCTGTACCAAATGCTGAAATCAATGCCGGATTTGGTATCACACAGACACCGGACTGGAACCAATACTTGCCCCAATAACGTTTGTTCGTGACAAAGCTTTATTTATAACAATATCTATAGACTAAAAAATATTGTTCAAATTAGCCAACTAATTCATATACAAAGCATCATGAATTAGTTGGCTTTTTATCTATTAAACATCTGAAAGGAAAGAAACTTTCAGCCAAGATATGGCTAAGGCACAAAATATTTATAATAAAAAAAATGGCATATGAGATGATTATAGTTTGTCATCTTCATACGCCATTCTTATTTTAAAGGATATTTATTGAGAATATCCCTATCATACTATCTCCATTCCGTCGGGCATCTGCCCTGGAATAAACTTTTACAGAGGCTTATATTCTACAAACGCTTCCATTGCTTCGTAGCATGCCAGACCCAGACTGTCGTACAACGATGCTGTACCACGGTTACGGTCTTCACTACGCTGCCAGAACAAACGTTCATCGTTGCCTAAGAAAGGTGCGCTTTCCATCTGTGACTGATGCTTCAAGATAGAGTTACGTTTAGCACGCAATTCTTCCGGACTCAACGGCACAGCCATCTCAATGTTCTCGATTTCCCATTCAGCCCATGCACCACGATACATCCAGATACGACAATCTTTCAGCCATTCAGCACCAGCGTTCTTTTCTTCATCGATAGCAGCCAGTACGGCATCAGTACAAACACGGTGGGTTCCGTGTGGGTCTGCCAAATCGCCGGCTACATAAATCTGGTGAGGTTTCACCTCACGCAGCAAATCCAACACAATATTTATATCGGCTTCGCTGATAGGATTTTTTTCGATACGTCCGGTTTCATAGAACGGAAGGTCGAGGAAGTGAACGCGCTCCAACGGAATCTGGTTGTATGTACAAGCCGTACGAGCCTCACCACGGCGAATCAATCCCTTGATGGTAAGAATATCGCGGGTATCCATATCGCCCTCTTTCTTATTCATCAAGAACTTTTTGATTTCGGCATACATTCCCTTGATTGTTTCGTTCTTGTTGTCATCGAACAACTGGTTGAAACCGTTGATGAAGTGCATGAAACGTACAACTTCTTCATCGCCTACGGCAATATTTCCTGAAGTTTCGTAAGCTACGTGAACTTCGTGTCCCTGCTGAACCAGACGACGGATGGTTCCTCCCATAGAGATCACATCATCATCCGGATGCGGAGAGAAGACAACGACACGCTTCGGGAACGGTTTTGCACGCTCCGGACGATAAGTATCGTCAGCATTCGGTTTACCACCTGGCCAACCGGTAATAGTGTGTTGCAGGTCGTTGAATATTTTAATATTCACATTGTATGCAGAACCATACAAAGCCAGCAGTTCGCTCAAACCGTTTTCATTGTAATCCTTGTTGGTCAGCTTCAAGATAGGTTTCTTGGTAAGCAGGCACAACCAAACAATAGCACTACGAATCAGTTTGTCGTTCCATTCGCAGCTTGTTACCAGCCACGGACGCTGAATACGAGTAAGATGGGCAGCAGTAGGCAAATCGATGCATACCGTTGCGTTCTGATGTATCTGCAAATAAGAAGCAGGCAGCGTATCGGAAATCTTGTCCTCTACAGCCTTCTTGATGATGTCTGCCTTTTCTTCACCCCATGCCAGCAGGAATACCTTACGTGCTTCCATGATTGAACCCACGCCCATTGTAATAGAACATGGAGGCAAATTATCTATACCCAAGTTATGAGCAGCCTCAGAACGTGAGGTTGCATCAATTAAAATCAATCTTGTCTGAGAAGTAGCAGTAGAACCCGGTTCATTCATTCCAATGTTACCTTCACGGCCAATACCCATAATGGCAATATCAATGCCGCCGTATGTCTTGATACGCTGCTCGTACAAGTGACAATGTTCTATCACTCCGTCTTGCGGAATAGTTCCGTTTAATGTAAATACATTCTGCGAGTCTATATCCACTTGTTTCAAGAACAGTTCGTTCAACTGGTTAAAACTGCTGTGGTTCGGTTCTGTCAGCGGATAATATTCATACAAGTTGAATACCACGACATTGCGGAAGCTGATGCCATCCTCTTTATGTCTGCGAACCAACTCAGCAAACAGCGGACGAAGTGACGCACCAGTACCTGTAGCAATCGTACAGAACTTACCGTCACGCTGACGTTCCTGTATTTTGCGGATGATTTCATCTGCAATACACGCAACGCCCTCTTCTACCGTTTCATAGATATTGGTAGGAATCTTTTCGAAACGTGTCAGTACGGAACGCTCTATCGTATTCTCAGGTTTATAATATTTGGTAGATACTCTATTCAGAGATATCTGTGAACTAAGATTAGTTCTCATAAAAAATTCTCCTTTATTATAATTTTTGCTTATAGATTATTGCGCTCGATATCCTTGAAGTATTTGTAAGTACCTACTTTCAATTCATCGGTAGCAGCTTCATCACAAACAATGATACCATGACGATGCAACTGCAAAGCACTGATAGTCCACATTTGTGTAATGCCGCCTTCTACAGCATGCTGCAATGCACGAGCTTTATTATGACCGTTGCACAGAATAAGAACTTCTTTGGCATCCATAACAGTACCAACTCCTACAGTCAAAGCTGTCTTAGGTACTTTGTTCACATCGTTTTCGAAGAAACGAGAATTGGCAATAATCGTATCAGTAGTCAATGTCTTTACACGAGTACGTGAAGCCAGTGACGAACCCGGTTCGTTGAAAGCAATATGTCCGTCAGGACCGATACCTCCCAAGAAGAGGTCAATTCCACCAAACGACTCAATCTGCTTTTCATAATTAGCACATTCAGCTTCCAAATCTTTTGCATTTCCGTTCAGAATATGGATATTTTCTTTACGGATATCAATATGATTAAAGAAATTATTATACATGAATGAATGATAACTTTCAGGATGTGATTCCGGCAGTCCAACGTATTCATCCATATTGAATGTTACAACATGCTCAAATGATACTATACCTTTTTTATTTAGTTCAATCAGAGCTTTATACATACCCAGAGGAGAAGAACCAGTAGGCAAGCCCAAAACAAACGGTTTTTCAGCAGTAGGATTTGCTTCGTTAATTCTCTTTGCTACATAGTTTGCAGCCCATTGAGAAAGAGCTTGGTAGTCAGATTCAATAATTACTCTCATAGTTTTTCCAGATTTAATTAATATATTTGTAACAAGAATTTATATTCTCATTGTTTCCGCTACAAAGATATTTGTAATTATAGATAAAAACAACTATAATAATAAGTAATTACATCCGATTTTTAAAAAGTTTAATTAACTAATAGTATATTTTTAAACCAAATCCATATGAAAGAACGATTATTAGAGGAATTGCAAAAGGGTTCAAAAGGAGCGGTAATGAAGAAACATATCATTACCTACCTTATCTACAATGAGAACTCTACTATCACCGATCTTGCAAAAGATATGGACTTAAGTATACCCACTGTCACAAAAGTAGTCGACGAAATGTACGAACAAGGCTATATAGATGAATATGGGAAACTGGAAACCAGCGGTGGACGCCACCCTATTTTATACGGACTAAATACAGATTCGGCTTATTTCGTAGGAGTAGATGTTACATGGAACTGTGTCAATATCGGAATCATTAACTTTAAAGGTGATATTCTGAAGTTACAAATGGGAATCCCCTTCGAGAGAAAAGATACACTTGAATGTATCGATGAACTGTGCCGCCATATCCAGAATTTTATAAACAGCCTTCCGCTGAACCAAGAAAAGATACTTCATATTAATGTTACTCTGTGCGGACGGGTAAATCCGGAATTAGGTTACTGCCACAGTTTCTTCAACTTTGGCGAACGCCCGCTGGCAGAAATACTGACCGAACGTCTGAAAATAGACACTTCTATTGACAATGACAGCCGGGCCATGCTCTATGGAGAGTGCATCAAAGGAGTAGTAAGAGGAGCTAAAAATGTGCTTTTCATGAATATCGGCTGGGGTCTGGGCATGGGAATCATGATAGATGGAAAACTTTACAAAGGGAAATCGGGGTTCTCTGGCGAAGTAGGCCATACATATGGTTACGACAACCAGATAATCTGCCACTGCGGAAAGAAAGGATGCGTAGAAACTGAAGTTTCCTGCTCGGCTTTATATAGAAAATTTATAGAACACCTGCAGGCTGGGGAAACGTCTATTATACTGGCCGAAAAGAAAATAGAAGATATTACGCTTGACGATGTGTTCAATGCTATCAGCCGTGAGGACTTACTTGCCATTGAACTTGTTGAACAAATCGGGCAGCAACTGGGATTTCACATTGGAAGTCTGATTAATATATTTAACCCTGATATGGTAATCATTGGCGGACAAATGTCGCGCGCCGGCGACTTTCTTCTTCAACCTGTGATTTCCGCCGTAAGAAAATACACTCTTAGTCTGATGAGCCGCGATTCTGAAATCGTACTTTCGAAGCTGAAGGATCAGGCATGCGTAATCGGTTCTTGTCTATTATCAAGAAGCAAATTGTTTGAAGACTAAAAAAAGGGCAAAAATATGATAGGAACAACTATTCACCACAGTTTACTTTGATTGACCAAAGTCATAATATTATACTATGAAATAACATCTGACTAACTTGATTACATCGGAGCAACCTGTGGTGAATTAAGTATTTCTAATCCCTTACAGTCTTGATAATATTACCTGCTGCATCGATGAAGACTTTTAGTTCTTCTCCATTATGCAATACTTCTACTTCGTACCATGACGAATCGGGCGTTTCTATCACATCTGCTTCGTTATCATCCAACCGGTAACCTCCTGCTGTTAAAGCGGCTGTTACTGCGGACGGAAGTTCTTGGCTGCTGATTTCCCAGGAAGTACGTACCCACTCATACCGGCCATTGAAAAGAAGTTCTTTCTCTTTTCCATCGTGCCGGATGTCGACTTCCAGATAACCATCGTCATAGCCACGTTCTATAATAACTGCTCCGGGATAGTTCTCCTGAATGAACTGCTCTACATCTCCAGCAACAGTTCCAGTATCTTCCGTATTTCCTCCGCCCAGATCGGGACGTCCTTCCAGAACAGTTCCGTCATGACTTATATAAATCTTTACATCATCATCGAAACGAGTTTCTAATTCAAAGCAATAAAATGTTCCGGACTTCTCAGTTTCATATTTCTCCGCTTCTTCAATACGTCCACCTTCCAAATAAACAGATGTCGATTTCAGGGCAGCAATTACTTGCGAAGGAATAGCCGTTACCTCATCAATATTTCTAAATTCATATTCTATCCTGGTGTATACCCAGGCTTGTGCTTGGTTGAAAAAGGCTTCGTGCTTCAAGCCTTCGTAAATAAACTCTACTTCCGTACCCCCATCTTCATTATCTAAATCAATAATTCTCGCATTTGGATAATTTTTCTTCAGCCAACTTTCTACCGTAGCAGACGGTGTCTGCGGTAAATATTCCTGATAATCCTTATTATCATCCGCATCAATGACTTCCTTTACCAAGATACCTTCTGGAGTATAATACAAATCAACATCAGTATCTGCTCCACCCTCTTTCTTTTCTACGTCGATAATATACAGAGTTTCAGCTACACTATTTCTCGTCAGAACATCCACCTCATCATCTGCTACCCACGGAGCCTGTCCATATTCACTTGCAAAAAAAGCAGATTTCACCTGATCGGGCAATTCAACAAAACGGATTTCCTTTTCAGTCATACCCAAAATTCCACTCTCTAATGCAAACCAAGCAGTATGATTACGCGACATATCAGCTGAACGCGTACCATCCCAATAGAAGTCGGCTACAGCATAACCGGCTTTAGTCGTCCACACCACATTACTTGCACCAGGAAACTGAGCATTAAATGCTTCCATTACTTGTGCAGGAATATCACCGGATGTTCCGGCAGGAAAAGATGAATTTTCATTTTCACTGCACGAAGTAAAGAATAATACACCAGCCATAATACATGCACCTAATAATAATCGTGATTTTGCCATAAGTCCTTTATTTAATGTTACGACACAAAATAAAAAGACAAAACTGAAAAGAATCTGAAACGACAGGCAAGGATATAAAAAAATAGGCCATCTTTATAAAAGATGACCTATTATGAATTTTGTCATAAGACGATGTGTCGATTATCCCTGGTGGATTGCTTCAGAAGGACATACATCTGCGCATGTTCCACATTCAGTACACATTTCCGGGTTGATAGAATATTTATCACCTTCAGAAATTGCTCCAACCGGACATTCATCGATACAAGTACCGCAAGCGATACAATCGTCACTAATTACGTAAGCCATTGTAGTAAAAATTAAATTATTATTAGTACTAATTTGATGATGCAAAGGTAATCTTTTTGACGAGATTTGTAATATCTACTTTACAATATTTCCCTAATTTGTAACATGTCTAAATAGTATCAATGCATTAAGGATTGATACATTGCTTGTTGAATACGAGAACGGATTCCCAGCTTAACCAAATTATTCTGACCATAGCTTGTAGGATAAGTACGGTTACTTAAAAATACAAAGACAAGATCATTATCCGGATCAGCCCATACACAAGTACCAGTAAAGCCCGTATGTCCAAAAACAGAAGCAGGAGCTTCGGGAGTACACGGACTCTCATCGTGTTTCTCCATATCTGGTTTATCGAAGCCCAAACCACGGCGACTGTTTTTAGATTTCATACTCATAAACAAATCACAAGTAGCACGACTCAGGTAACGGCGGTCGCCGCAAATACCTCGATCAAGCAACATCTGAAAAAGTACAGATACATCGTGTGCGGTAGAAAACAGCCCGGCATTACCCGATACACCGCCCATAAATGCAGCAGCTTCGTCGTGTACATATCCCTGCAAAGGCCCTCCACGCAAGAAATCTTTTTCCGCAGTAGGAGCTATCTGCTCTTTTGAAAAATGTTTTAACGGATTATATGCCGTATACATCAATCCCATCGGCTTAAAGAAGACGCTGTCCAAGTATACATCCATCGGAACTTTCGTGATACTTTCTACCACTTCCTTCAACAACATAAAATTCAGACAACTATACCGATACGAATGCCCCTTCAGTGGAGCATTGATAATTTCACGCATAACGACTTGTTTAAAATCTTTATTCAAGAACAAACTATCGGACAACGGCAAAGAATACACATCCGAAGGAACAGCAGACACCCACTCCTTCTTAAAAGAGAAGTTAGTACATACATACACATTGGGAGCTATCTGCAAACGATGTTCTGCATCCGGCTTCTTCCGAGAGAAACCACCTTTACAAGTCTTCATATCAATAGCATCTTCATAGAACGGCAAATACGAAGGCAAACCAGATTCATGAAATAACAAATCCTGAATAGTGATATTCTGTTTATTTGTCTTTCTCAAAGCTGGCAAATAAAGACTTACTTTATCTGTCAGCCCGAACTTACCTTCGTCATACAGCTTCATCACTGCCAACAATGTACCAGCAGCTTTACTTAAAGAAGCTAAATCATAAATAGTATGCTCCCTTACCTTCTCCTTTCCCTCATAAGTCAAAGAGCCGAAACATTTATTGTATACAGGATATCCATCCTTTGTTATCAGAACATGACAACCAGGGTAAGCCTTTTCCCGAATACCCTCTTCCGCTATGGTATCAATGGCAGCCAATATCTTAGAATCCATACCCAGTTCTTCAGGAGTATACGAGCGAGGATAGTCCGGATCAAGGGTTATCCCTGTACCACTCTTCCATAACCCTGCCATATCAACAGATAATCGTCCGTTTACAATATCCTGCCCTGTCATTACATCAGCCACATACTGCTGAATATATGTCTTATCAGTATGTGCTAATACTACAGACGAAACATTCCGCAATACAGAAGGCATCTCCTGCAATATATCCTGAGAAGCAAAACACACAATGACAACAGGCTTATCAACTGCCAACTTCTCCAGCAGCGGGAGGAACGGTTGAAAATTTGTATTGGGATGTACAGCTACAATCACCTGCTGTGCCGGAGTAACACGTTCTTGAATTCGATTTAACGAATCAGCATTGCCATGCAACCACGCCAGTGAAACAGTTTTTTTCAATTCCTTATAGAATGGGTAATCGTCAGATAAAGAAGAAGACAGACTCAACAAAACATTTCCCGACAATGACAAGTCGAGGGGCAACACGTCTGCCGAATCCTTTAACACAGTAACAGCAGCCTTCTCCATAGCAGCCAATAAACTATCCGTACCCGCAGTATGAATTCGCTGTTTGATCCCATCAAGCTCGGTATGCTGCTTATGGCTTAGCCCCAAAGCATACTTATACATAAGCACCTTACGGCACTTTTCTGTAATGACCTTTTCGCTCAGTTTGCCCGCTTTTATGGCACGCATTACACTTTCAAGGCTCTTCTTTAAATTTCTTGGTACCAGCAGCAGGTCGTTTCCTGCCATCAGAGCCTGAGCACAAGGATTATCTGCATTATCAGAAATACCTTTCATTTCCAGCGCATCGGTAAATACCAGTCCGGAAAAGCCCAGTTCTTTACACAAAACCGAAGTAATTACTTCCGAAGATATAGACGCAGGCCTATTATCCAGCTCGGCAACGTGCAGATGACCAATCATCATTCCTCCAATGCCAGCCTTGATTGCTTCCCGAAAAGGATACAACTCTACACTGTCTAAGCGGTCACGATTAAAATTAAGTACAGGCAACACATAATGAGAATCGGTATCTGTATCGCCATGACCTGGGAAATGCTTGCAAACAGCCATAACGCCTCCATCTTCCAAGCCACGAGAGTAGGCTATCACTTTACGCGCAACTTGCTTCGGATCACTACCAAAAGAGCGAACATTAATAACGGGATTACTGGGATTATTATCGACATCGGCAACAGGCGCAAAATTAACATGCACACCTATCTCACGGAGTTGCCTTGCTACTTCCCGCCCATATTGATAAATCAATGTATCATTCTGTATACATCCCAATACTCTGTTACGCGGAAATTCGGGCATTCCTTCCAATCTCATGCCCAGTCCCCACTCTCCATCAAAAGTTATCAGCAAAGGAATATCGGCCCACTGCTGCGCCAGATTAGTAAGTTGTACCTGCTTATTCAGTTCACCTTTTGAAAAAAGCAATCCACCTATACCATATTCCTTAACCGCATCCTCGATACTGTTCTTATTTTTTTGTAAAGTAACAGGAGCAACTGTATGAATAAACAACTGACCGACTTTCTGCTTTAACGTCATACGAGCAAGTTGTTCTTCCACCCAGCGGTTACATGCTACGGTATCATCTATCTGTTCCAATATTCTTACAGAAGAAGCATTCACCCCTATCCATAAAAACAAGCAAATAATCAATCCCCAAAAACGTTTATTCATAATCCTTCTCCCTCCTTTTAATATTTATCCGATAATCTCTTCTGCCAGCAATACTTATATTATATTCGGCATTCCATTCCTAATTTTTCTGAAACTTCAGAATCATTTTTCCAACAAATGCCCCATTTTTACCCATTTGTTGTACCGGAATTTCAACGCCATCCAGATTTTTATAGAACTTCGGCCCCTCGAAATAAGAATGAGAATGTCCTCCCAGTACGACATCAATGCCACGAGTATTTTCTATCAGTTCGATGTCACTATACGGCTCACCTTTCCATCCCAAATGAGAAAGACAAATAACCACATCGCAATGCTCATCATTCCGCAACAAGTCTGTAATGCGCTGCGCCTCCGAAACCGGATCTTCAAACTTTACATTTCCGTAACATTCAGATGCAACCAATCCATCCAACTGCGCACCCAGTCCGAAAACTCCAATCTTCAGACCGTTACGCTGAATGACCGTATACTCTTTTACCAGCCCTTCGAGCACCGTACCTGTTACATCATAATTCGCACAAACTATAGGATAATTAGCCATCTTAAACAATCTTGCCATATTATCCAGTCCAAAATCGAATTCATGGTTTCCGATAGTACCTGCATCGTAACCCATTTCATTCATCAGCTTTATCTCCACCTCCCCTTTGAACATATTATAATAAGGAGTACCCTGCGAGAAATCCCCCGAGTCGAACAGCAGCAAGTCTTCATGAATCTTGCGCTGCTGCTTGATAAAAGTAGCACGACGCAACAGCCCAGCTTTATCAGCCAGCATCGTATCTTGAAAATCTTCCGGGAACGGTTCTACACGGCTATGCATGTCATTGGTATGAAATAAAAACAGCTCCTTGGTCGACTGGGCAGCCAAAACTCCGGAAAACAAGCACACCCATAAGATGAAATATAGTCTTTTCATATAATATTCTTTATCATTGTTCTACAATACGCCCTTCTACATCAGCATTCACAAAAACACCTTTAGCCTCACACTGCTTGACATAATCGATAAACAAATCACGCAAAATAGCCTCTTGCGGCTCTGTCTTTGAAACAGCATTCTTGAAAGCCTCCATGTGATCATTACCTTCCGCCAGATAATCGATGGTAGCCACCCGGTATTCCTTTTGCGGATCGACCGGACTTCCTCCCACCTTCGCGCTCAGCAGTTCCCCGTCCTTCGAAATAACCAACTGAGCCCCGCTCAAACCTTCACCATGTACGGCCGCAATCTGCTTGAAGAGTTCCATCAGGTCTTCTCCTTTCAGCACCACAACAGACAGTGCATTCTGGAAAGGACTGATTTCATAAATAGAACCAAAAGTAATGTTTCCTTCATTTAGAATATTACGAATTCCCCCTATATTCATCACTCCGACATCCATCTTCACCCCCAATTTAGCTTCCGCACTCTGGCAAAGTATATCCGCAATCAAGTTTGAAAGTGGAGACTCCGGACGATATGCTTCAAGTTTTCGGGCTGCATGTCCGATAACCGGCGTCATCAAGCTATCAATTTTATCTTGATAAGGCTGTAAAATTCTCCACGCAGCCTGATCCTGTTTCTCATCATAAACACTGGTAATGGGCACTCTTTCTCCCTCTACCGATACCAAAGAATAGCTGGAACTGCAAGCGGTAACTACAAGACAGCCAGCCAATATGGCATAAAACACATGCTTTTTCATATACTATCATTCACATTTATCGTCCAAATATAGGGAAAAAAGCAAACGGACACAAGATTTTGTATCAAAATATCCCCGAAACATTTGCCTATATCGAAGAAAATCACTTACTTTGCACCGCTTTCGCGCAATCGCTGTCAAAGAAGAGTTACTTGATATGTTGCGTTGTAACGATAAACAATTTAATTTAAAAAAGAAAATGGATTTAATTAAAATTGCAGAAGAAGCATTTGCTACTGGCAAACAGCATCCTTCATTCAAAGCTGGTGATACTATCACAGTAGCATACCGTATCGTTGAAGGTAGCAAGGAACGTGTTCAGTTGTATCGCGGTGTTGTTATCAAAATTTCAGGTCACGGTGAAAAGAAACGTTTCACTGTACGTAAAATGTCAGGAACTGTAGGTGTAGAACGTATCTTCCCTCTTGAATCTCCGGCTATCGACAGCATCACTGTCAACAAAGTTGGTAAAGTACGTCGTGCTAAATTGTACTATCTGCGTGCTCTTACTGGTAAGAAAGCTAGAATTCAGGAAAAACGCGTTAACTTGTAATACTGAATCTATTATTCCTTACATACAGAAAACCGATTCTCATAACGAGAGTCGGTTTTTTGTTTTTAGTTTCATCTCCCCTAAAAAGAACTCAGTAAAAATAAAAATCCCCCGGACAAATTTTCAACCAAATTCATCCGGAGGAAATAAAACTGCAAATTAGCCTTATACTAATACCTACAAAAAACTAATTTTCAACTCTCTTTCCATTGAGTTTTACATTCTTCAATGTAAACCCATCAATATAATCTATATGAACATCTGGATTCGTCTTTACTTTCAAATCCAGATTCTCGAAAATGAAATCCGACAATTTATACTGATCATCAGCCCGTGTTACATCAAAAAACACATCACATTCCATCGAAATATCCCGCATCACCACATGACTGGAATAAGAATAAGGTATGTCCTTACGCCCCTTCAAGTCAAAAAACTGCTTCCAAGGCTTTGCAAACAAAAAGCTGGTCACCGTACCCGTTATATTTTCTATCGTAATATATTCATAATTCTGAGGCGTATCCGGACGCATTTTCAGCCACAACAGCCGTTTTGCATTATCCAAGTGACAGCGACGGAGAATAATATTATGATTATGTATTGACTCACTTCCGCAAGTCAATGCACTATGGCAAAGCCCGTAAATACAATCTTCTATAATGATATTACGGTTAGAGCCATTATATACCTTGTCTTGATCGGCCCAAGGACCTTTGCCACCTTTCAATGCTATGGCATCATCGTTTACAGACATATAGCACCCCTTAACCAATACATTCGTACAAACATCAATATCGATAGCATCTGAACTGGGTGCCTTAACCGGAAAATGTGGCGCAAAAATATGGAGGTTCAGCAGTTTCACATTTTCACAACGATACAAATGCGTTGTCCAAAATGGAGAATTTTCCAGACGCACTCCCGACAATTGTACATCCTTCGAATCGGCAATATATACCAGACGAGGACGAAGTTCTTCCAAGTTTGTACATTTTGGGTTTACCTGACGACGAAGCCAAAATGATTTCCAGTAGCGCAATCCGTTTCCATTAATACGTCCTTCCCCCGATATCGTAAATCCATCCACACCGACAGCATTGACAAGAGCCGCAAAATATTTCAAGTTCTGTCCTTCCATACGTGTATCGATGACAGCAAAGTTACTGATATCATCGCTTCCCTTCAACACGCCCTCTGCTTCTACATAAAGATGAGTCCGCGGTTTAAAGAACAACGAACCACTTAAAAATGTCCCTCGAGGAATATAAATTACACCTCCTCCTTCCAGAGAAGCCTTATCAATTACAGCCTGTATCTGCTGAGTCTGTACAATCGTACTATCGTTTACCACTCCATAATCCGTTATCCGATAGATTTTTCCTAAATCTTCCAATTTAACGACTTCTGTTTGCCGAAACCAATCGGGTATGGGAGTTCCATCCGGAAAGAGATCTTTTGCCGAAGCCTGCAAGGTCAACAATGCCAGACACGCAAAAGCCATACACTTTGTCCACAAATTATTCATAGCATTTTTTATTAAAACAAATTTTTCTTACTTTCAACGGCAGCAAAAATAAAGAAAAACATATCACACGAAAATAGAAAATCATACATTATCCAGATAAATTTGTACATTCAGATAAATTATTCCTCCAGCCAGACAAAATGGATAAAATCAAAGGCTATTGTATTATTTTCCATTTTATAAATAGAAACGGGCAACTATTTTTGTAAAAGAACAAAACATTACAACAAATAAACAAATACCATGAAAAAGTTATTTATTGCAGCATTGGCCCTCTGTTTAGGAACATCGAATGCATTGCACGCACAAGATCTCCCCGACCAGAAAGAAACCCTGAACACTCTGATCAAAGTAAACAGATACTACATGAAAAACAATCCCGACTGCCGGCTCCCCAGTTTCGTAAAAGGCAAGATGCGCCCAAGCAATATATGGACACGAACTGTATATTATGAAGGTTTGCTCGCCCTTTATTCCGTTTACCCGGATACAGAATATTACAACTATGCTTACCAATGGGGAGAATACCATAACTGGGGAATGTGGAGAGGAACGACAACCCGACATGCAGACAATTACGCTTGTGGACAGATTTATATAGATATGTACAATCTCTGTCCCAAACCGGAAATCCTGCTCAACGTAAAATCTAACCTCAACATGCTGGTCAATACACCACAAATAAACGAATGGTGGTGGATAGATGCCATACAAATGGGAATGCCCGGTTTCGCCAAGATGGGAAAACTGACCAGAGAACAAAAATACTTCAACAAGATGTGGCAGATGTACGAATATACCAGAAACCAGCACGGAGGCAATGGAATGTTTAACCCCAAAGACGGTTTGTGGTGGAGAGATCAGGATTTCGATCCTCCCTACCAAGAGCCCAATGGAGAAGATTGCTACTGGAGTCGCGGAAACGGATGGGTATACGCCGCCCTTGTCCGCGTTTTAGACGAAATTCCATCGGAAGAAGTACATCGTCAAGACTATATCAACGATTTTCTTACCATGAGCAAGGCTATAAAAGCCTGTCAGCGTGAAGATGGCTTCTGGAATGTCAGCTTGCACGATCCCAACCATTTTGGAGGTAAAGAACTGACGGGAACTTCTCTGTTCGTATACGGAATGGCATGGGGAATACGGAACGGACTACTCGACCGCAGTGAATATCTGCCAGTAGTTCTCAAGGCATGGAATGCTATGGTTAAGGATGCAGTACACCCCGACGGCAATCTTGGTTATGTACAAGGTACTGGCAAAGAGCCGAAAGACGGACAACCAGTAACATACGACAGCAAACCCGATTTTGATGACTTCGGAACAGGATGTTTCCTTCTTGCAGGAAGTGAAATTTACAAACTACAATAAACTGTCACAATTCCGAAAAGCGTCAATCATACATCGCAAAGAAACATACAAAAGACTCAATCCATAAAAAACTCCAGCAGGATAATTTCTTCAAAACCTGCCGGAGTTTTTTACTGACTGAAATAACATCAGTTTTCTTCCTCCTTCTCTCCTCTCAAATACGATGAAGGTGGCACACCAAACTGAGCCTTAAAACATTTACTGAAATAGAACGGATCATTCATACCAATCTGGTAAGCCACTTCCGAAACGGTATATTTACCTTCAGACAACAGTTCAACAGCCTTTTTCATACGCATAATGCGTATATATTCATTAGGAGAATAACCAGTCACTCCCTTTACTTTACGATAAAATACCGTACGTCCCAATCCCATCATAGATGCAAATTCATCAATAGAGAAATCCGGATTCGACAAATGAGAGGCCAACGTTTCTGCCAACTTGTCGGCAAATTCTTTATCTTTATCCGTCGTACAGATAGCCGGACGCACAGCATGAGGATCTTTCGAGAATTTTTCCCGCAAGCGGTCACGCTGTTCTATCAGTTTAAAGACCCTTGCACACAGCAAACTGCTGCTAAACGGTTTTGTGATATACGCATCAGCCCCCGCTTCTACTCCCTCCAGATGTTTATCCTGCGAACTAAGTGCAGTCAGCAAAATAATAGGTATATGACTTGTATTAAAGTCGCTTTTCAATTTACGTGTCAACTCAAATCCCGAACATCCAGGCATCAAAACATCACTGATAATCAAGTCTGCATCATACACCTTGGCACGCTCCAGTCCGGAAATTCCGTCCGATTCCGCTACAACCTCAAAATAAGGACTTAACTCCTCTTTCAAGAATTCACGCACATCGTTATCATCTTCCACAATCAAAATCTTCCTTTTGTTAAGAGGCTCTGCCGACATATGTTCCTCCACCTTTTCTTCCTCCTGCTTAGAAAGCATTTCCTGCAGATGTTGTTTTCCCGCTTCCTGCTCCTCCTTCAGCAGTGCATTGCCAGGAATCAGGAAATCCTTTTCGTCATATACAGAAGCATCAGTTGGGAGCACTACTGTAAAGATTGAACCTCCGCCCGGATTTTCTGCATAAGTGATTGTACCTTTATGGACCTGTACCAGTTCGTGAGTCAGATGCAAGCCAACTCCCATGCTGCTACCCGAGAAACTACTCTGCATAAAACGCTTGAAAAGTTCCCCACGCTTTTCAACCGGTACACCGACTCCCGTATCTATCACCTTGATGATCAGCTTATGACTCTCTTCATCCACAGTTACGGCAAACTCCACCCGGCGGTTCGAAGGAGTATACTTGAACGCATTCGACAAAAGATTATAAGCCACTTTATCCAGATTATTCTTATCGATAAACATCTTGTACGATGAAACAGATGGAGAAAATACATATTCCATATTCTTCGATTCGGCAACATCCTTGAATATCAGATAAATTTCACGCAGAAATGCAATCACATCCGTTTCTTCCAACGACAGGCTCAACTTATTATTCTGCATTTTCCGGAATTCAAGCAACTGATTAATCAGCCTCAGCATGCGTTGTGTACTTTTATCCATTACATGTACAGGACCAGCTATGTCAGCAGGTATTTTTTTCACCCTGTGAATACGTTCCAAAGCACCTTGTATCAAAGTCAGCGGCGTACGGAATTCATGCGATATGTTTGTAAAGAACATCAGTTTATATTCTGTAAGCTGTTCTTCCACCTTTATTTTATTCTGCAAAGTATTCATATTCGATATAATCCGATAAGCTATATATAGCACAGCTATACTCAGCAAGACATAAATAAGCATCGCCCAGGTTGTTTTCCAGAACGGAGGAACCACTACTATTTTCAAGACCGATTCTCCTGTCCAAACTCCAGCCGTATTCCGCGCCTTTACATGAAGATGATAAGTACCAGGAGGCAAGTTTTTATATGCGGCAAAATTCAGCGAAGAAGGAGCACTCCATCCTTCATCGTATCCATCCAGCTTATAAATAAATCTCGACAGTCCCGCATCCGAATAATCGAACGTTGAGAATTCTATCACAAATGAATTTAGGTTATAATTCAGCTTCACCGCTTCGGCATATGCCAGCGAAGTCTCCAAAGGAGAATCCTTTTCACCCGGAACAACAGATATACCATTCAGTTTCAAATCGGTAAAAGTTACCTGCATTGGAGTATCCTTTACCGAAACATGCTTAGGATCTACCAGAACAATACCCTGTCCGGTTCCCAAAGCCAGACGTCCATCCTGCAGTTTCAAGACACTATTCTCACTATATACATTACCCAATATATAATCGGAGAACAAATAATTCTCGAATGTCATCAAATCCGGATTAAAGCAAGAAAGTCCATATTCCGTAGATACCCATATCATTCCCTCATCATCTTCGACCAAAGCCTGTACCATGCTGCTGACCAACCCATCGCGTGAAGTATAATGAGTAAATTCCAGCTTGTTATAATCGTGTCCAACCACCGACATACAAAATCCGGCTCCCGACTCAGCAAGCCACATACGTCCTTTACGGTCGCGCATGATTGCACGGATATCGTTACTCTGCAAGTCACCGCTTTCCAAAGAATAGTGTCTGTATGCATTAGGATCAGCAATCAGTTCATCAGGATTGAAAACAAATATTCCCTCACTCGAGCCAACCCATATCCATCCGTTACGGTCCTCGCACAAAGAACGAGTTTCCCGTTGTCCGTTGGTACGGGTAAAGAAATGCCGGAACTCATATTTCCCGTCTGCTGTAGGAACAGCCAGGTTCAGTCCCCCTCCGAATGTACCTATCCACATACGACCTTTCCGGTCTTTCATCATACAGAAAACATTATCGGACGACAACGATTTTTCATCCAACTTATCGTATCGGTATTTTACATCGCCAATCCATATACCTTCTCCACGAGTGGCAAGCCACAAATTGCCTTTGTTATCTTCACAAACCGCGTAAGTATTTATGCCATGATGAAATTTCTTCTTCTGCACTTCAAGCTTCGAATCGTAGATATACAATCCTCCGGTACGGGTACCCACCCAGATATCACCGTTGGACGTAGAGGTAAGCATGCGTACCGTATTCGAACGGTCTTCCATCAAGTCCTTTTCCGGATAAACACGAGCCGCCCCTTCGTTCAATATACTTAACTTGGAAATACCCGCAAACTCAGAGCTGACCCAGATACTTCCCGAACGATCTTCCATCAGACACTGCAAGTAATTGGAAGCAAGCAAAGACGAAATTCCTGATTCTGAAGTAAAATGCTGAACAGTTTCCGTAGCCACATCGTAGGCAAACAACCCGTTTCCGTAAGTCGAAATCCATATAATGCCACGACTGTCATGAACAATATAATATCTCTCCTTGTCTATAAATCCCAGTTTACCGGAAGGCATCACACTGAATACCTTCTTCTCGCCAGTATCCGATTTGATATAATACAAATTTCCAGTCCGGTTATATACCCAGTAATCCCCTTTTTCATCTTTCTTCACCAAACCTCCAGGAATATCGTAATACGCAGGAGCAGATGTGACTTTTAAATTTACCATATCCAGACACAATGTACCTTCCGATGTGAGAATATATTGTTTGGCTCCTACACGAAACAAACCGGTCATTGCCCATGCTTTTGTCTTACGGGGAAGCGTACCCAGCGACTGAAGCCCTTTCCCCTTATCATTAAAACAGAACAGTTCTCCGGCAGAGGTGACAAAAACCAGTTTGTCATCATAAGACAAAATCTTCCAAAACGAATGGTTCTCATCTACAGCCACCAGCTTATTATCTTGCCAATAATAAACACCCTGCTGAGTTCCTATCCAGATTTTTCCGCCAAACTGACGAACAAAATGTATATTATTCGACTTCAGAGCTCCATTCTGCACTGTAAAAGCAGTAGAAGAAAAATGCCCCTCCCGATACGTCACCCGGCGACATCCATGAGAAGCTCCCCACAGCCAGACCGCATCTTGCGTCATAAAAAAGCCACGATAATGGTCCTGATATTCACCACACCCCGTAAAATCGACAAAACAATCGTGCTTCAAGTCGTAACAACTGATCAGGTCGGCAGTAGTGGTTATCCACAAAAATCCATTACGGTCTTCTTCCAGCATCTTCACCCTATGGTCTGCCAAAGAAATTTCTTTCGATTTCTGCGGACGAAACGTTATCAGCGAATTGCCATCGTAACGGTTCAAGCCGTTAAGTGTAGCCATCCAAATGAAGCCTTTGCTGTCCTGATACATATATCGAACGGAATTATTAGCCAGTCCGTCGGCCGTAGTCAGACGTTCACTGCGAAGCTCTATTGCAGCCCGGGCGGGGAATAACGAAAACAGCAAGCAATTCAGCCAGCACAATATCCAAATTTTTTGGTTTTTCATATGTATAACAAATAACTTGATATAATAAATTCAACACAAAAATAATAGAAAGATAAAATACTGCAAACAGAATTGCACATCCTTAGGCAAGGGGTATACAATATTCTATGAATATGTACTTTTGTACATTGAATATTATCGATAAAGCAGCTAATTTTGTTTCATTCAAACGAGCTAATAATAAATACCCATGAAAAAAAACGACATACTGGCACTCCTGTTACTGTTAGGAAGCGCCGCACAGGCACAAAACTGGCCCGAGATAAAACCCGAAGCACGCCCTGGAAGCCGATGGTGGTGGATGGGAAGTGCCGTCGATAAGCAGAATCTTTCCTACAACCTTCGCCTGTATGGTACAGCCGGAATAGGGAGTCTGGAAATAACTCCTATCTACGGGGTCAAGGGAAATGAACAGCGAGAGATTCCATTCTTATCGCCCCGATGGATGGAAATGCTTGAATACACACAGGACGAAGCTAAGAAAAATGGAATAGGTATTGACATGAACACAGGAACAGGATGGCCTTTCGGCGGGCCGGACATTACTCTGGAGCATGCAGCAACCCGAGCCATTTTCGAACAATACAGCATAACCGGAGGAAAAGATATAGTGCAGGATATATCCATAAGTAATCCCAAAGAAAAAAAGCAACGCGAGATTGCCACCCTAAATCGTTTGATGGCTTACAGCACCGACGGCACTTGTCTGAACCTGACGGCAAAAGTCAAGAACGGGAAGCTGAAATGGAGTACTCCGAAAGGTGAATGGAAACTGATTGCTTTATTCATCGGCAAAACATTCCAAAAGGTAAAACGTGCCGCTCCCGGCGGAGAAGGATATGTCATGGACCACATGAACCCGGAAGCTGTCAAAGGATATTTTACCAAATTCGACCATGCCTTCCAGCAGAACAAGGTAACATACCCACGAACATTCTTCAACGATTCGTATGAAGTCTACAAAGCCGACTGGACACCTCACCTGCTGGAAGAATTCGAACGCCGGAGAGGATATAAGCTCGAAGAACATTTTCCGGAGTTTCTGGATACCACACGCACGGAAGCAACACGCCGCATTGTATCCGACTATCGTGAAACCGTCAGCGAAATGCTGATAGACAATTTCACGACCCAATGGACAAAATGGGCACACAAGCACGGCAGTACAACCCGCAATCAGGCACACGGGTCGCCCGCCAACCTGATTGATACGTATGCTTCGGTAGACATTCCCGAATGCGAAGGGTTCGGCCTGACCGACTTTCACATCAAGGGGTTGCGTAAAGACTCCCTCACCCGACCCAATTTCTCAGATATTTCGATGCTGAAGTATGCATCCTCGGCAGCACACATTGCCGGCAAACCTTATACTTCATCGGAAACATTTACCTGGCTGACCGAACATTTCCGTACCTCGCTTTCACAATGTAAGCCTGACATGGATCTGATGTTCGTATCGGGTGTCAACCATATGTTCTTTCACGGCACACCGTATTCTCCACAAGAAGCGGCATGGCCCGGCTGGCTGTTCTATGCAAGCATCAACATGTCGCCCACCAACAGTATCTGGCGCGATGCTCCTGCTTTTTTCGAATACATAACCCGCTGCCAGTCGTTCCTGCAAATGGGACAACCCGACAACGACTTTCTGGTTTATCTGCCCATCTACGATTTATGGGACGAGATTGCCGGACGACTTGTTTCGTTCGACATTCATAAGATGGACCGGTATGCTCCTAAATTTATCAAGACTATCCAGACGATTATTGCCGGAGGATACGACGTGGACTACATCTCCGACGCATTCATCAAGACGACACGTTGTACAGGCGACCAGCTCGTCACCAGCGGAGGGACACGATATAAAGCACTGATTGTACCCGCTGCCCGACTGATGCCTGCTGCCACACTCAGAAAACTTGTAGAACTGGCACGTCAAGGTGCTACTGTAATATTTGTTGAACAATATCCAGAAGATGTACCGGGATATCATGAACTGGATAAAAACAGAAAGACATTTCAGCATATAACCAGACAACTTCCTGCAACAGACTCATTCAAGCAGACACAACAGTTTGCATTCGGAAAGGGACAAATCATTGTCGGTTCCGATTACCATCAGGCACTGGCACAGACCGGAATACCAGCAGAAGAACTGAAAACACGGTACGGACTTCAGTTTATCCGCCGCTCGAACCCCGAAGGTCACCACTACTTTGTATCCTGCCTGCAGGATAAAGACACAGACGGATGGGTAACACTGAATGTTCCCGAAACAACTGCCATGTTCTTCAATCCGATGAATGGAGAAAGAGGCAGAGCCCAAAGCCGGACAAGCAACGGGAAACTGGAAGTCCGTCTGCAACTGAAATCGGGTGAAAGTCTTATCATCCAGACACTCAACAAGCCACTGGACAAAGAACCTGCGTGGAATTACCCTGAAGAACAGGCATACAGCCTCAGTCTGGATCACGGATGGAAACTGAATTTTGTGGAAAGCACACCTTCCATAACCGGCCGGTTCGACATAGATTCGCCCCTATCGTGGACGAAACTGGAACAACCGGAAGCAAAAATCAATATGGGAACCGGATGCTATTCCCTCGAAATAGACCTGCCTGCCCTCGAAGCTGATGACTGGATACTGGACTTGGGAGATGTTCGCGAAAGTGCACGAGTACGTATCAACGGGCACGATGCAGGCACAGCCTGGGCAGCTCCGTTCAGACTGAAGGTTGGCAAGTGGCTGAAAACGGGCAAAAACCTGATAGAAGTAGAAGTGACTAACTTGCCGGCAAACCGTATTGCCGATATGGACCGCAAAAACATAGAGTGGCGTATCTTTAAAGATATCAATATGGCCAAGCTGAATTATGTGAAAGGGGACTACAAGAACTGGAGCACGATGCCTTCGGGACTAAACGGCAACGTACGCCTGATACCGGTAAAGTATAGTAAACAGTAATAGGGTTCCGCCGGACAGTAAAGAACTACCCGGCAGAAGAATGAAAAAATATCAGCAGACTTTTGCAGAAGCCTGCTCAACAAGCGACCGGAATTTGTACAAAAAAGAAAAATGTTTGTACAAATCTCCGGTGTTTTTTGTACAAAAAACAAAAACAAATATCGGCACGTTTCTATAAAACATGCCGACATTTGTTTTAATTTGCGGGCAGATTTTCCGCCTATTGCTGCAAGGTTATTCCCATCAGTCCGATAACCACATCATTGGCTACCGTTTCGAGTGTAAGCGACTCAAGCGTTTTCTCTGCATCGAGCGGCATATCCAGCAAGACTCCTGCCCCTCCTTCTATCTCACGACCGTACACTCCTGTAATACCTAATTCCTTTCCCAAGTCACGACTGACTTTTCCGGTTTTCAGATGCAAGCGGTACGGACGAGGTTCGGATAGGACAAACGCCTTTCCATCTACATAAAAGTCCTGCTCTATCGGGCACCAGTTGTCCGGATTAGTCAGAGTCATTTCAGTAGATGTACCATCGGAATAACGAACTTTCAAGACACCATTCGCAATATGACACTGCATGTGATTCGTACTTCCGGCAAGCAGCAAGTATGCATGCGAAGCCTTTCCTGCCAGCGGTATGCAAATGCTGTTGGGATAATTGTCCCATAACGATGTAAAAGCAATGTTGTTTCCCTTTTTCATCAGGCGGAATGGTACTCCCAATGAAGTGTCGAACCGGTTATTCCGAACCAGATTCCGTAAACCACTGTCATCTATCGAAGCACTCAGCAGGGGATGACACCATTCTCCTATTCCCTGAACAGGAAGTTGCAAGGTAGTATACGGAGAACGTGGCGAGAAATACTGTTCCCGAAAAATCGAAGTCACCGAATCGTTCAGATATTGATCCATATTGACCATGCGACAGGCTGATGAATCAACACCAGCAAAATCCTCTCTCGCCGCGGCAGGCAGACTCCGGATAAAGACATTTACCGGCTGCCACCAGTTCATGTTCCCCTGACGGGTACGGACAAAAAAAGTATGATGCCCTTCACCCTTCTTCATGTTTGTGTTGTAACTGTTTCGTTCTACTTTTGTCGACACCAAAAGATGCTGCGGATCGTAAACCTCGCACAACTCGACTCCCTGAGGAGCACGAAGTAAAATCTGTCCACCTGCATCAACCTCCAGCTCTTCGGCGGCCAAAGTCTGTAAAAATTTCCCCTTCCAACGGATAATTACTTCTGCATTTTTCACATCAGGTACTTTCACAAGTAGCTCCGGATGCCCACTGGCTGCTTCAACAAAACTCCAGACTGTTTTCTTTCCATTCACCTCGACCGAGGCAACCTGTTCACGTATAGCCTTAACCTGAAGTCCTATTTCCAATGGTTTGCCGAAACGCTGGCAAATTTGATAAGTATCCGTATCTTTCTCTCTCAAGAAACTGTAAGACACGTCCGGTGTTTTCAGCGAAGCCTTGTCCCAATCGGACGGGAATCCCGGACGAATAAGCAACCGACCATTCATAGCATCCGGCAAAATACCGTATACGCCTTGAATCAAAACCCGCGAGGCAACTCCCACAGGATCACCAAAATCGCGATAGCACTCGCCACGAGCAGCATCATAGAAACTGATTTGTCCAAAATTTCCGGGGCTGTCGCCCAGATACATTCCGTCGAGCACAGAACTCTTCAGCAACTTATATCCCTCATCAGCACGTCCTGCCTGAAAATAGGCAAGTGCAGTGTGCATCACTTCGGCAAAGGCAACATTATTGATACTCCATGAATACGGCAGCCAGTTGGTTGTAGAGATAGTAGCATACCCCTCGTCTTTCAGTCCCTTTCCGGCAACCGGGATATGAGGAATCTGTGTATCGACATACCGAGTAGCCTGATAAGCCTGAAACGGATCAGCCGTTTCACTGTCCAAAGCATGGTAAATAGTCCACACTCCCGCACTTTCATGCAGACGCTTATGCCCCATGAAATCCTGAAATTCCGCCCAGTGTCCTTTATCAGCCAGCCACAGACGTTTGTTCATCGCTTTCAGAATCCGGTCGGCTTCTTTCTGGTATGGTTCTGCATCTTCCCCAATCTTGCCTGCTATTTCCGCCGCCATCTTGTTGGCCCGATAGTTATAGGCAGACGAATGTGTCACAGCTCCACTATTATAATATAAAGCATCACTCGCCCAAATACAAGCATAAGCATCATACAACCCATCATTGTCTGGATCATAGTTCAGCTTCTCCCAAGCAAGATGACGGGTTATCACCGGCCACATCTGGCGGGCATACTCCAAATCACCGGTCCAGTTGAAATGCCACAACAGTTCATCGATGTAACACAAGTTCATGTCATAATGATGCATCTGATTGTTTCGCCGAGGATTGCGGCAAATATATCCGTTGCTATACTGAGGAGTTCCCCATTTCTTGACAGAACGTGCCAGATGCAAAGCGGAATCCTGTGCCGGATGCGGAATCGTATTGGGTACATTGGTTACCTGACTGGCAGCATAGGCGTCGAAATGCTTGCGGGCACGGTCGTGCCATCCCAAAGCATCCCCTGTATAAGCTGCACGCCATCCGCTCAGAGGCATACGCCATCCTACAGCTCCATGAAGCCAGACTTCTCCATCCCATATTCCATCGGCAGCAACAGCAAGTGTTCCTCCCAGCGTATTGAAATACGGATCTGGAGTAGAAAAACGGATACGCGATGCCAGCGCTTTCCGGGCTTCCTCAGCCTTGCCATACAAACGTCTTCCTTCATCAGTAGGAACAAGCTTCAAATCCAGGTTTTCCAGTACCAAATAAGCCTCATCGGTCAATGCTAAATCGTACTCCTTCTGCATTTCAGGATGCTCCGGAGCCTCGAAGCATCCGGGAGGGTCAGCTCCCATATCACCGTTACGACTGAGTTTCTTTGCCCGAATCTCGGAGATGAAACAACGCAAAATCATATCGTCTGCCAAATCTCTGGCAGAGAATTTCCAGATTGCTCCATCAGAATCGGGAAAAGCCAATACAGAAACCGTGATTGTACCCTTGCCCCAAGCTGTATCTCTCAGCAGGTAGGTGCGCCTGCCGGCTGTATATCTGGCCTCACAGAACTCGATAGAGTCGAGAGCAAGCGAAAGTCCCCTGCCCTGCAGAAGGAAACGAATGTGCTTACTGTTACGCTTATCGTATGCTGCAAATACCGGACGGTCGCTCGTTTCAAGACGAAAAGGTGACCAGCTTCCATACAGAGCTCGTGTAAACCGGTTCTTTCCGTTTATGCAGACAAAATCATCTCCTTCGGGATAATACTGAAGCGTACGTGCAGTTCCCCGCTTATGTTCATTATAAGAAGTCGACTCTATAAAATCGCCAATCTTTTTAGCCTGTCTGGTTTGTGCCGGCAGAGAAAATACTCCCAATGCCAACAAACACACAAACGAAAACAAGTTATTCTTATTCATTGCTGACTATTTTACTTATTCCTAAACAACAAAAAGAGATTAACCGGAAAGCATACATATATGATGTTTCCGGTCAATCCATATATTAACTAACTCAACTCATTATGGCAGTGGCTTCAGACCTTCCCAGCGTACATTCCATGTACCATCTTTCGGGAAGCCCGGATTAACCCCCTCCGAACCGTCCCAACCTGCGCACATCATTGCTACAGCCGTAAGCAGCCCACCGTTACCCGGCAAGTATATACGCAGACGACCGTCCTGATAATTGTGTCCGTTTACCAGATACGTATTGGTACGCTTATCCATCAGCAAGGCACCTACCGCCTTTTCCGGTTCCCCCAGACGGGCAGCATCCATAGCAGTCATCGGATAATCCCATCCCCATGTCTTGTTCCAGTTCCAGTTATCCCATACCCAATTCAGGGTATTCTTCATATATTCGGGATTGACCAGCTTATTCATTGGCAAAATGCCTACTGCTCCCAGCACAGCCATGTGGTCGGATGTGAAACGGATATCCTTATACGTATCGACAGCTGTTTCGGCAGCTAAATACAATTTATCCTCGTTATAAGCAAGCGGTGACAATTTTTCTATCAGCGTATCCCATTCGGGCACACGTTGCATGCCGGCACGCTCGCGCCAGGTTTGTGCTGTCTGCATGCCAAACAGCCAGTATGATAATTCAAATGGAGGATTTACCGTATCGGCAGCACGCAGTGTTTCCTGTGCAGGAATAGCTCCTTTCAGTATATAACGGTCGTGTTCTTTATCATAAACAGCAAACGAATACATAAACTCAGCCGTTTCCTGAATCAGATCATTGTATTTTTTTATCAGTTCGTCCGATGGATTGGCACGATACAGCAGCTCTGCCAGATAAATCAGATGTGGCTGTTGCCAGATAAGAAAACTGCCTACATTAGAAGGTGCTTCCATTCCGCTTGGATCGGTCATCTTCATCCAGCGTACTCCTTCAAATCCCTGACGCTTTGCTATCTCACGAGCAACGGGTTCTGCCTGATGATACCATGCCAACGTACGGTCGAGCAACTCAGGATGTCCCCACAAAGCGAACTGTGCCTGATGCCACCAGATCATTTCCATGTGGAACTTGCCAAACCAAGAATTATAAGTAAGTCCGGTTTCCTGTGGAGGAGTAGAACCAGCACACTGGATAGCCAACAGATACTGGCTCAGCACTACACGACGCTCCAGTTCCTTTGCTCTGGAATCGGTACAGAGAGAAAAGTCGACTACCCCACCTTTGTTCCAAAAATTATTCCAGTATTCAGACGACGCCTTTTCTGTTTCGGCGAATGTAATAGCAGGAGTTTTTGATTCCTCAGGAGAAAACTGGCAAGTAAACGCAAGAACCGTATCAGCAGGAGTCAGTACAAAATAGTTTTTACTCTTCTCTGCCAGTGAAGCCTCACCTTCCCAGCGAATGGTTACATAGTAAGTCGTGGCATCCAATTCACGTTTTAGTACAGCCGATTGCTTATCTTGTCGGACAAGAGTCGTAGAATGCTTGTCGTTTGCATTCCAGTCGCAAGCATCATCGCAATGCCCGCCCGTAGGATAAGGAAAGTGAAATTTTATTTCCGGATGCGACTGAGATGAAACTTTTGATGCAATCATATCGTTTACAGGATGACAAACCGTCTGCACATGATATGAAACTCCGGCAAGAGAGAAGCTGCTACTCACCTCACCATTCCACATATCCAGATTATGCTGAATATTCTGTAATTGAGAAGGTGTAACACCTTCTTTCAGTTCCAACCCGACGATTCCCAGATGCAAACGGTGAGGGTTGACACGAAGCCAGTTTGAAGCATCACGCTGCCGTCCTTTTTCCTTGAACTGACAAGAGTATATTTCCTTATGTCCGCGACCAAAATCGTATTCCTTCCAGGCATCTTCTGGCTTATATCCGTCCGGATTAGCAAAACTATGCCATCCCCACTGACTCTGCGTACCTAACGGTACACCATTTTTATAAACCTCCGGAAAGGTTTGCAAGCCGGTTATATCTGTTGTAAAAGCAAACTCTCCATTACCTACAGATAAAGATGCCAGTGAATCTACAGCCGTTACAGAAGGATTGTTGCGGGTAACCAGCGCATAACGGTCGATAGGTTCCTGCTTTTCTACGCTACATGCTGTAAAAGTCAGGGCTGCCACTAAATAAATCAGTTGTTTCATGTATTCTAATTATTTCTTGAAATTAATGTGTAGGACCTTGATTGATAGCCCATTTATGTACATTGCGAATATAAAACATATAAACAAAACATTGCATAGAATAATGTACATTCTGATAGAAAAAGATACAAGTGCACAAAATTTGCACTTTTTCCGATAAAAATTTCATTTCAATCAACCGGCCCTTCTATCAAACTATTCATATACATTTCTACATTTGTGTAATATCGGTTAAGTGTAAAAGAGGAAGCATCACTTGCATCCTGCGGATTTAAATGATGTTTCTTTTCCCACTCATCAGGCATGCCGTCATCATCGCTATCCTGTAAAGAAGTTCCTTTTCTCAACTCAGGCCATCCTCCAGCCTGGGCGGGCGTATCTATGAATCCATTATTTCCATACGGCGAAACTCCACGCTTTATCTGGCTGATAATTTCATTATCATAATCGTCACGTACCAGACTACAGCCTGCCTGCTCCAGAACTTTACGATATGCCTCCTGAGGTGTATCTTCCGTAATAGGCTCATAGGCAAAAGATAACCTTCCGCTCCGGGAAAAGCCAGACTCTGTGACTGAACATAGACAAATATGCCCAACAGGCAAAACAGGAAACCTACCCTTTTTAAATACATATCCATAATCACATTGTTAAATCAAACAAGATGTAAAAAGGCAAGATAGGAATTCGTTCCCAATCCTGCCTTTTCAAATCTTATTTTATAAAATCAATAACAAGGATGTTGTTGACCGGCCAACCCTGGATTTACATCAATAATACTTGTTGTACTGAATGGTAATATTTCAACCATATTTTTTTGCAATCCATAAAACATTCTGGTTATAAATGTATTATCTTCATATACATTAGAATCTACATACAGTCCACCTTTACTTTTTATGGTATGACAGCCAAACATATTCAGGATGGTATAAGTAACTGGAGTCAGCTTCGTTCCAGAAGGAGCCGAATTTTTAGAGAAATAAACATTACCAGCTTCGTCTTCATAAAATTCTTTTTCAAGAAAACCTCCATTTACGTTATCATTCAATATATTCAGTTTATCAATTTCATCGGCAGTAAGCCCCATCGTTTCAAAATCACTTTCCTTAACAGTAACATACGGCAACGCAACAGTAGGATCCTGATAAACAGCTGTACCTCCCTTATAAGCACGGTATACATCTACATTGGCATATTTACCTTCGCGATTTGCCAGCTGATACAATTTTTCTTTCTCTGCAGTAAGTTGTTCATACAAGATACCCCAACGTGTCAAATCTGTTTTACGAAGAGATTCATGAGAAAGTTCCAGTTTACGCTCCTGTATTATCGCGTTTTTAAATCCTTCATAATCGGACGGTATTGTTCCAATCTTTGCTTCATCATTTTTAAATGCACGCATACGTACTTGCTTAAATGCGTCGATTGCATCTGCAGTTGGAGCATTATTCAGCTCATTCAAAGCCTCTGCATACATCAGCAATACATCAGAATAACGCAACAGCGGGAAATTTATATCACGCCGGCTGTCAGAAGTTCCTCTGTTTTTACACCAGTTGATACGATACTTACCAACTCCAGCACCTATATAAGTATTCATCTGATATGTACCGTCTGTATACAAACCATAATTACAAACAGAAACATCACGACGCTGATCGCCTTCATCGAATTCAAAATAGAATGTGGGCATTGCTATCATTTGTGCACCACCTTTACCAAATGTGCCACCAGATCCATTAGTCGGAATACCATTTACATAACCAGTACGCACATCAGAAGAATTTGCTCCATACCATCCATATTCTAACATTGTTTCTTTATTGTACTGCTTTGTACATAAATCGCGAAATACTTCATCGTAATTATCTAACAATCCATTTTCATTTTGGGTAATAACTGCCTTACATGCATCAGCCGCAATCTGATACAGCTCACGAACTCGAGCCTTGTCTTCACGCTGCGCGATACGAACTGTAGACGCATTATAAGGAACAGTACTCAAATCCCAGCGCAAAGAATAACCAGCAGCATACAAAGCTACACGAGCCAATATACCATAAGCAGAGTTCTTTGTAAAACGTTCAGGAGTTGATACCATACCTTCACTCTGCCAAGGTAACAATTTAACAGCTTGTTGTAAATCTCTGACACAATGATCATAAATTGTATCACGACTAACTCGTGAAGAAGAGAATGTCGTCAAATCGGAGGTTGGTGTTTCGGTATATGGAACATCACCATAAAAACGTACGATATTCCAATATGCATATGCTCTGATAGCCAAGGCTTCACCCAATAATGAATTCAATTTGGGCTGCTCACTTTCCGAAACTTTCATCAGAGGAATATTCTTTATACAGACATTGGTATATTCAATGGCCTTATACATACTATTGTATGTGCCACTCAGCATCGAAGAGGTAGAAGTATAGTCATAATTAGAAACATTGTATTTGGAGTTTGTTTCTGAAGAACTGGCCTCATCTGTACCTTCCAACAACTGATATCCCAGTTCTTGAGTATGAATATTCGGATATGCCCCTACAACAGCCATCTCAGCACGTCCTACAGTTTCGAAAACAGAAGAGCTATCAGCCTTCGATTCCGAAGGCATGTCTAACCAGTCTTGACAGGAAGCGCATGTAAACAATAGTACCGATACGCCTACAATATTTATTATCTTTTTCATAATTATTAATTGCAATTAGAATGTTAAATTTACACCAATAACCCAGCTCTTAGAACGTGGATAAGAAGAATTATCAATACCCGGAGTCAAAGCACTGTCTTTTGCTGACACTTCTGGGTCGTAGCCACTGTATCCTGAAATAGTAGCTATATTATTCAACGTACAATAAACTCTTGCGTTGCTCAATTTCAGATTCTGAATCCAAGCTTTAGGGAATGTATAGCCTAAAGTAATTGTACTGAAACGTAAGTAAGAACCATCCTCTATATAATAACTGCTATGATCGCTGATAGCGGTTTTATTATTTTGGGAAATATTCCACATGATATCATCACTATATTGTCCCGGATTCAGCTCCGACAAACGAACCAAATCTGTAGTTTCCTTACCGGTAGATGGATCAATCAGAGTAAAGCGATTACTCATGATAGCCAATGTATTCTGATTGGATAAATACGGACCGATAAAGCGTTGAGTACTCATATTAAAGATATCATTACCAAAGGAAAAGTTCATAAATACAGATAAATCAAAGCCCTTATATCTGAATGTATTATTCATACCACCAGTAAACTTAGGTGCAGCATTACCTATCACTGTACGATCGTTTGTAGACCAGACCGGATTACCATTTTCGTCAACTTCACCTGCTTGAGGAACATATTTAGCATCGCCAGGCTTTACCTGAGAACGGTCAAAACCTTTCAAGGAAGGAACTCCGTCTTTCAACTTATAAGTACCATCCGACAATTGAGTAAAGTCATCTGTCGTATAGATTCCATCATAAACTAATCCATAGAACTGCCCCAATGGTTTTCCAACTTCAATTTTATATCCCATACGGCTTTCATAATCCTGAATGAAGTAATTTGTCTCTTCATTACCATAAAGTTCAAGTACTTTTGAACGATTGAAAGCAATATTAAAGTCTGTACTCCAAGTAAAATCCTTTGTACGAATATTTGTTGTATTCAACACCAATTCTACACCACGATTACGAATTGCTCCAATATTCTGATACTGGTCACTATAACCTGTAGAAGTTGGTATTTTATTCTTAATCAAAAGGTTTGAAGATTCATTGTTATAGAAATCGACCGACAAATTTACACGGCTTCCCAATACAGAAACATCAAGACCAACATTTGTTGTTGTTGTTTTCTCCCATTTCAAATTAGGGTTTCCTAATGTCGTTCCTGGAACATACGTGATATAGTCACTTCCATTAATTCCATAATGTCCCGATCCATAACTTGTAGCATACATATTATTATCAATGTTATTATTACCTGCGGTACCATAACCAATACGAAGTTTCAGGTTATCCAGATAATCTACATCTTCCAAAAATGCTTCTTCAGAAATACGCCATGCAGCAGATGCCGACGGAAAGATTCCCCACTGATTGCCTTTTGCAAATTTAGAAGAGCCATCGGCACGTAAAGTTCCCGTAAATAAATAGCGCTCTTTATAGTTATAAGAAAGACGGCCGAATACAGAAACCAGACCTTCACGACTTTTACCTGACTTCCAGGTATAAGGTTCACCCATGCTTACATCGTTCAATCCAAAATTACCATCCGTAAACTTACGGTACTCATTATCCAAGTTCATCGATTCTGTATACCAGGTTTCCTGTCCTAACAAGACGTTAAAATCATGAGCATGATCATCTAAGTCGAAAGCATAATTCAATGTATTGGTCACCTGCCATGAATATTTTTCATCATTATTGCGATAGCCGTAACCATAGGGACTCTGATTGGCGTCAGCCTGACGAGTGGAACCATTATCCCAGTAATCCTCACGTACCTGCTGCCACATGTAGCTGGCTGCAGTACGCCACGTCAAATTCTTTATGATATCAATTTCTATGCCTGCATTTACAGTAGCAAAACGGGTATATTTTTCCTGATCAATTGCTTCATTATCCAATAACGGGTTATTAATATCATAATTATCAGCACCCGGCATATCAGAATATGCATCCGACAAATCTTGGCTAAGCATCTGTTCGTTGGTAAATTGTACACCACCTGTCACAGGCTGTAGAATAGTTTGTTTCAACTTACCTCCCAAACTACCACCTCCTTCAACTTTAGTCATCTGAAGATTAGAAGAAAAATCAAAACGAACGCCTTTCCATAGTTCATGATTTACTTTAGCACGTATACTATTCTTCTGGTAACCATGTTTTGCCATAATACCATCTTCATCCGTATAATTATAGCTAATCATGTACTTTGTTTTCTCAGTACCCCCTGTAATATTCACATTGTGATTTTGTGTAATGCCTGTAGAACCAAAAACTTCGTCTTGCCAGTCAAGACCTTCACGACTGCCATAATCATCATGAATACGACTATAGGCTCCACTATAAAAATCTGCATCATTTATATTTCCACCAAACAGATTGGCAAAGCTACTTTGATTACTTCGCAATAACTGGAACTCATACTGATATTTTACATAATCTTCTACTCCCAGCAAATCCAATTTTTTCCCCAAATGATCGAAACTTACGAAACCATTATAAGAGACTTCTGTCTTGCCTGATTTTCCCGATTTGGTCGTAATCAAAATAACACCATTAGAACCACGAGCACCATAAATAGCGGTAGCTGAAGCATCTTTCATAACATCGATACTCTCAATATCATTAATATCGACATTTTGCAAACCATTTTCCATCTGGAAACCATCGACGATATACAAAGGTTGAGTTCCTTGTGTTATAGATGTTCCACCGCGAACCGTAATATTGATTTCAGCACCCGGGGCACCACTTTGTTGAACAATGTTCACACCTGCAGCTTTACCAGCCAAAGCCTGTGCAGCAGTACTTACTGGTGACATCTTCAATTCATTTGCTCCAACAGAAACTGAAGAACCTGTCAAATCTTTACGTTTTACTTTCGCATACCCGATTGCAACAACTTCTTCCAGCATCTGGCTGCTCTCCTTTAAGGTTACATTAATAGTAGTACGGCCTTTGATAGCTATACTTTGTGTTTCATAACCGATATAAGAAAAAGTCAACTCCTTTGCCGAATTAGGCACAGACAATGTATAATTACCATCCATATCTGTAATAGTGCCTATAGAGGCCTGACCCTTCACTGTAACCGAAGCTCCGATAACAACATCATTAGCATCCCTTACAGTACCGGTAATTGTTTTGTTCTGAGCGAGAACATTCAACGGAAAACTTATTAATAGAACAATTAATAAGTAAAAGTTTTTTTGTATGCTTCTCATAGTTGATTAGTAATACATAAATTAGTTATTAATTAATTTTTAGACGCTGCAAAACTATTAAATCTAAATGATTAGCACATATAAAATAGTACGTTTACCTATAAAATCATACATGCAACAAATATTCAATGAAACATCTACACAACAACATAAAACGAGACACAAATACCCACCGATTTATAGTTTTACTAAAAGATTATATTTATATGACAATATACATTGCAAATAAAAAGACCTGAAAATATCTCACGACATCTTCAGGTCCGAAAAACAAGAATTAATATTATCTTTATTTTACCAACAGTTCTATTTTCACATCTTCTTTATGAACGTTTGTACAATAATAAAACTCAGCGTCTTTTTTTGCACTGATACGTATATGTTTCAAAGTAATTCCATCAATAGGCATCTCTGGTATTCCATTAAAATACATAGCCCGACGTGCATTCGAACATGTCAGATACTCTATATGGATATTACGAAAACACGGAGTTGTTTCGTCTACCGGCATAGGATCAACTTTTACAGGAATGACTTCACCACTTTCCAAAACCTCGACAGCCGATTTCCCTCCATAATAAAGATTAAAGGTTACAGGTTCGGTCGGAATATCAATCATTGAAATGTTACGAATCCATATATTCTCTACAACCCCACCACGGCCCCGTTTACTTTTAAAACGTAAGCCCACGTCTGTTCCTAAGAACTGACAATTGCTTACAGAAATATTCCGTACACCTCCACTCATTTCACTTCCTACCACAAAACCTCCATGTCCCTTGTATACCGTACAGCCATCTACTATTACATTTTCACAAGTACGGGCACGACGACGTCCATCTTCATCTTTTCCACTTTTCAAGCAAATGCCGTCATCACCGACATCAAATGAAGAATTCACGATTAAAGCGTTTTTACAGGATTCCAAATCGAGTCCATCACCGTTTTGAGCATAACTTGGATTCCGAACTGCTACATTTTCTATTAAAACATTCTCACACATCAAGGGATGAAGATTCCATGCCGGAGAATTTTGAAAAACGACTCCTTCCAGCCATACGTTTTTACATTCTATAAAACTAACCATAACCGGACGAAGAAAATGCCGTACACTTTGCCACTCTTCCTCTGTCTTCAGATTTTGCGGAACATTCATATTACTAATAGTGTCCCCTTTTAATGTTTCAGGATAAGGGAACCAATAATCAGGACGCTTATATACACCTCCTCGAGAAGTTGCTGCCTTCCATTGTCCCTCTGTAACTTTTTGCCTTTTCAACGGACGCCAATAATGGCCATTTCCATCAATCACTCCTTGCCCTGTTATGGCTACATTTACCAGATTTCGTCCAGATATAGGCGACTGGCAACGCCGGGTATCCAGTCCTTCGAATACAGTTTCTACCAACGGATATAAATCAACATCGGGAGAAAATAAAATAATAGCTCCCTTTTCTACATGCAAATTGATATTGCTCTTCAATTCAATAGGACCTGTAAACCACACACCTGCCGGAACAATCAGTTTTCCACCTCCCTTTTTATCTAAAGCATGAATAGCTTTGGCAAAAGATTCTGTACAGAGATGCATGCCATCGCCTACTGCACCAAAATCTTTCAGATTCATTTCATTATCAGGAAAGGACGGAGCCTCTACACGAGGCATTTCAAATGGTAAATCTCTATAAAGTTTCTCATATTTATAAGGCTGTTTCGCCCCAAGAGCATTTACAACCAAGTACATACAACAAAAAAATACTACTATATTCTTCATAAGTTTTCAACTTGTTTAATAGCCCAATTGCAAACATCCCATAATATATGGACCTGTTGCTTTTGCATCATTATCACGTATTTTTTCACCTATATAATATTCAAAGCTTCCATCGCGGTAGGGATTTCCTCCCAATCCTCCCACCTGACAACAACGAGTCAAGGTTAAAGTACCATCCGAGTTCTCACGCATTAATTTATCATTCAATCCTCTAAATGCTTTTTCTGCTACAGAACGGTACTTTTTATCAATATATCCCTTATTTATAGCCTTGGCATATGCATACATACACTGGCTCGTAACAGAGGCTTCCGGAAAGTTTCCCTCACGTTTGGGCTGGTCGATAACCTGATACCACAATCCATTTTTATCTTGATATTTGGGGAGAGCTTCTGCAAGTCCCTGAATCCAAACAATCATGTCAGCACGTCCAGGATGATTCTCAGGAATATAATCGAGTGCATCTACAAGAGCCATAAACCACCACCCGATACTACGCCCCCAAAAATTAGGTGAATGCCCAGTTTCAGGATCGGCCCAACGTTGAGATTTACTTTCATCCCAAGCATGATAATACAATCCGGTCTGCATATCATATGTATACTCATGACAGAGTCTGAACTGTTTTATCGCTTCATCAATCAAACCCGGACGATTAAACTCCGCTCCATATTGAGCAAGAAAAGGAGAAGCCATATATAAGCCATCCAACCAAATCTGATGTTGATAGACCAGTTTATGCCAAAAAGCGCCCTTCAAAGTACGAGGATGACGTTCCAATTGCTTAACCAGCAAATCCATCGCTTTCTTATATTTAGCGTTATGTGTTTCCCTATAAAGGTCGAACAAGACTTTTCCAGAATTGATAAAATCAAGATTATAAGCAGACATGTCGTATTTATAAATCTCTCCCTTATCATTAATAATCGTATCTCCCCACTCTCTTACATAATCAAAGTAACGATTATCGCCGGTAGACCTCCACATTTCAAGCATTGCGCAACAACCTACCCCTTGAGCATACCCAAAGAAAAGACGTTTTCCATGATCCAGCTGCCATGCCTGAGGGAAACGACGTATTTCTGAATCAGCAAATCGCCGCGACGCTTTTTCCGGAGCAAAACAATCTGTACGGAAAGGGACAGCAGGGAAACCTGCTCCATTGCATAAATTTATCCGAAAGAAAGTTCCCCAACCATACCTTACAGCAACAGGATGTGTAACCTCAGGCGAGGTAAGCTCCAACTTATCTCCTTTTATTGCTGCTGATGCAGGATAAAAACGCTCATCTTCTCCTACTATAAAAAAGCCCTTCACTTTACCACCATCAAGGGTTTTCAAGCCACCATCTGTATAATCGAAACTCAGTACAACTTTATTTCCACTAATCTTCATCTTTTTATATACAGGCCCCGAATAAGTCACATTTTTACCATATTGTTTGGCTAAAGCCCATGCAGCTAAACGTTCGCCTGCCACACGTTTGTTACGCGGATGAATATCCGTTGAATCTGCAGCATCTACAACAACTGCCATTCCTACATTTTTCAGTCCGCTCTCACGCCAAGCCTTCAACTGTGCTTCGCGAATCTCAGCTGGCTGTCTGTAGTGAGGAGCTATCTGCATAAAATAGAAAGGCATGTCTGATTGCCCCCACCGTTCACGCCAGGAATTTATCATATTGGTGAAAACCTGCTGATACTTTTCAGCACGAATAGAATTGGACTCTCCCTGATACCAGATGTTTCCTCTTACAGTATACCCGGCAATAGGAGCTATCATTCCGTTCCAAAGAGTAGAAGGTACCTTACAATAGTCTTTATTACGTTTTATATTTTTCACAGCAAACTGCTGAAGGACATCACTATATAAAGTATCATCTTTCATTACTTCCATAGAAGTCCACGATTCAGCATGTGTACCTCCCCACGTAGACTGAATCAACCCGACAGGAACTCTCAGTTCGTTATGCAGCTTCTTACCAAATACAAATCCTACAGCAGAAAAGTCCCGTATATTTTCCGGAGAACATATAACCCATCTACCCGTACAATCATCTTGTTCTTTTTCATGTGCCAACTGATGTTCTACATGAAATAGACGTATCGCAGGATAATCTGCATCTTTCATTTCCTCAATTTCATCCGACATCCCAGTTTTCCACTTAACTTTTGAATCATGGGCTACAGGAAATTCCATATTCGACTGACCTGTACATAACCATACTTCACCCACCAATACATTCCGAATAATAATCACATTTTCTCCCCTAATCGTCAAAGAATGATTTTCTGATGCTTCCGGTGTAGTTATATATATTTTCCAACGTCCATCTTTATCTGTCGTAGTACTACTAATATTTCGCTTATTCCATGAAGGTGTCACTGAAATGTTTTCACCCGGATTGGCTTTTCCCCATATACAAACTTTAGTTTGTGCCTGCAAAACCATATTGTCGGAAATAATAGATGGAAGTGTCACTTTAGCTTCAAGTGAAGAAACTCCCAACAAAACTCCCATGCATAGACAATAGAATTTTCTCTTCATCGTGTTTTTTATAGTTATTTATTATTAAACATAGAACGAACGCAAATATAAAGTTTCAATATACATCTCTCCATATAAAATAGTACGTTTACATGGAAACAAGTTCACCGGTACAAAATATCTTGGTATCTGCAAAAAAAATGTGTATTTTTTACAAGATGCCAAGATATTCTATTCTTTATTTCACAATTTTCACACAACGTATAGGATAAGCATTAGCTCGTCTATCCGCAGCTTTTTCGACTCCACTTTTCATTATTTTTATAAAAGGAGCCTTTGCATTTTTGTCGCCGTCAGGAGAACTAAACAAACAGCACCCATATTCATTACATGCAGTCAATCCTCCACCTCTGGCACTGCGCACTCCTGTAACCGGATACCACATAGTCTGTCCATTGTAAGTTAAGAAATAGCCTAAATTCTCAGCATCCCAACTACCATTTTCCTCAAATATAAGTTTATCACTATCTGCTTCCATCCAAGTATCGCGAGGAGAAACCATATATCCTTCTGGACAAGGATCATAAATAGATTTCTTTAAAAGAGATACAGAAGGGAATTCATACCCACGAGGATTTCCCCAAAGAGCATCATCCGCATATTGCATCCAATCGTATGCATACTGATAAGGTAATTGAGAAGTATTACTTTTCGAATTCTCATCAATAATATAAGTCATTGGATTTTTTATGGCATATTCTATTGTGCCTTTATTATTATCCGATTTTTGAGAGTTTTCTTTCACAATCCCTACCTGATTATATAATACAGATTTTGTATTCTTTCCAAGTACTGAAGTACTTATAAACGGATCCTTACGTCCCCACTGATATAACAATCCAATAGATTTTGTATCTCCTGGTATAGAAGACACAGCCCCCAAATTACGATCTAAGATTGTATAACTATTACCTTTTATATTAGCACCCAAACTTTGTTCATGTATTTCTGATACCCATATATGGAAAGACCAAAGAATATTCGCTTTTTCTGAATCTGGATTTATATTATCATAAATAGCAATAACAGCATTTCCACATTCACCACTTAAATCAACAATAAAAGAATTTCTATCATCAGCTAATGTTACATTAGTAACAAAAGTTGTTGAAACATCATTCCATAATAATTTTGCGGATAGAGGCAATCTATCATCACTTGCATGAATATTTTCATAAGAATAATTTAAATCAGTGGTATAATAAGGTGTACAATCTACTGTAACAGACTTTGTACCAGGAGCAACGATAATAGAATTCGATTTTCCATAATAATGAGAAGTAGCTATCCAGTTAACAATTCCAACAGACACAGAAAGAATTTTTCCCTTTTCGACTGATTCACCTTTTACATTCAATATTGCCGTACCTTCCCCTTTAATTGTATGAAAAACAATTTCAATATCCTCTGTAAAAGTCATAGGCGGCAGTACGAAACATAAATCTTTACTATTTGTCAAGTCTATACTTCCTTCTAAAGTCACTGAATGGGAACCATTCTTTTTTTGTACGATTTCATTTGTCAGAGAGTTTACCACCAAATCACTAACCAACATATCTTCGTCACTTTTTATAGTCACAGAAGTAACCGAAGTAAAACCTTCATCTGCAGCAGGTACAGTCACTACCATACCGCCACATACTGGATTCATCACTAAATTTTCGAAACCTTCATTGTCCGTAATAGCATAGAGAGGAAATGCAGCTGAATTAATGCATTCTTCTTCAAAGTCCTGATGATCGGGTATATTAAAGACAATATTACCTTCTGACAATTTAGCATTATACGGATGATAAACTATATAATCAGAAGTTGCAGGAACTTCATACAGACTAATCTGCCCATTTGATAATATGGTGCAAGTCTGTTCATTTACCCCTATCATGTCTCCTGCTTTAAAATTAACTTGTAGACCTTCATCTACAGCTTGCTTAAAAGAAAAAGCAATCGGCTGTTTATGAACTACCTCTTCTACAATGATTTTATCTTCCTTACAACTACCCAGAACAGCAATTATAAATAATATACAATATTTTATATATGCTTTCATATACGTATAAATTTATTTTAACTGAGAATCAAGTGTAAAAATATAATTTTCGATATTAGTATAACCGTTATTAGCAATTATAGAGGCATCCTCTGGATCATTTTTATTTAACCCATATTGTTCCTCAAAATAGTCAGGCATACCATCTGAATCAGTATCTTGTACCTTCTCACCTGCTACAATTTCACCCGGACCTCCCAATGGATACTGTTTTTTATCCCTTTCGTCTTGAATTATGGTTCCTTTCAAACCTAATGAAGTCAGTTCATCAACTAAATAACTATCAACTTCATCGCGGACTGGAAGACAAGCTCCTACATACTTTACAATCCATTGATAAGCTTCTTCCGCAGAAGTTTGTCCCAATATAGGATAATGCTTTTCTGAAGGAGAGGACAAGAAAGTGGGCACTCCAGAATATTTACCTGTTTCCTCATTATATATTTCTTTTTCGCAATACTCAGGATAATTATCCTTCGTTAATTCTATGCCATTTAAAATGCCGTCTTTATTATAATCATAATAATTACCTTTAAAATATGCTCTATAATCTCTATTAGCCCCAATAAAAGGAGGAGTCGGATTTACTGGGATATTTTTTAATTCTATTTCTTGAGTTTCTTCATTTCTTACATTCATCCAATTATCACATAATCCTACAATAAAATAATTATTTTCAATTGTTGTTTCTGATTCTCCTTCAGAATCTCCTCCCATATTATAGGCTGCTCCATTTCCCCAATTATATACAATATTATTAACGAATTGGTTTAATCCTTTTACCTTGGGATTACGAGTTTTATTATCAATATAAAGATTACGATAAAGTGTTATGCCGTGATTGATATCTGTTTGAATGAGTCCCCCACAAGAGTGATTTTGTAATCCTTGTCCTATAATTGAATTCTGAATAGTTATATTATCAGCTTTACTACCCGCATTTATCGAAAAATTTTCATCACGCCCCCATGTAACAGATAAGTGATCAAAAATCATATCTGTTCCATCAGCTAATCCTGCAGCATCTTTTCCTTCTGGCCCATTCATCCCCATACGTATACGCAGGTATCTACAAATAAGATTCTTGGCACCAGAAAAAGAGATACGATTTCCATAAAGGACAATTCCATCTCCTGGAGCCGTTTGTGCAGCAATTGTCAAATTCTGCTGATTTACCACTAAAGCCGATTCTAATCTGATAATTCCAGATACATCAAAAACGATGAAACGATTAGGTTTGCTTACAGCATCTCTCAGAGAGCCCTCTCCAGAATCATCTAAATTTGTTACATGATATATTGCTCCTCCACGTCCTCCTGTAGTTTTACGGCCATAGCCTTCTGCTCCGGGAAATGCTAAGACTTCACCATAATCGGGGAATATCCCCTCCGTACCTTTTACATAAACGTCTTCCGTCTTAATTATCGCCTCATCACTACACCCTATATTACATGTAGCAAAACCCAATAAAAGAGCTGAAAATCTCAATAAATCTATTTCCATAGTACTATAATTTATAAATTCAACAAGAACGAAATTAAGTAAAAACAACGTTCTGCTAACTATAATACAATACATTTGATATGTAATATCATTCAAATGAACGATATTCAATGTATTCATCTAAAGCTAACAAATGAAACATCTATAAATAATGAAGTAATAACTTGTAGAATAAACCTATTGATAATATTTAAAACGTTCGATAAAATAAAAAAAGTCGCTTTAGCTGAAGTACACCTCAAAAGTTTTCTGTCTAACTTTTGGGGTGCACTTCACTAAAAACGACTTTTTCTTAAATGAGATATATTCCTTTAGAACTGGAAAATGGCAGTAAAGACAAATCGGTGATTCATGACAGAATGTGAATCAATAGCTTTTGCTTTTGAATCAAAATTATCTCCATACCAAGCATTACACAAGGAATACTCTGCCCCAAATTTCCAGTGAGGAATGTTGTAGGTAAGCTCTGCTGTTCCAGTAAATAACTGATCAAGTGTTGTCCCCGTACCCAACGTACCGTAAGGTACCTCTTTCGATGCTCCCAGATTTTTTAAATAGCCAAAGAAAAGAGCTGGACGCCATTTTTTACCGTAAGCAACATTTACCCATGTAGAAGAAGTACGTAAAGGGGAGTATTGTTGCTTACCCGTATATTCATCAATACTGACTATACCATATCCGCCAACAGTACTAGTCTGGGTAAGATTTGTACCAAGTACAGTCTTTGCAGATACCAACCAATCCTTTTGATTATATTTTATATGAGCTTCTCCTGAAATACCTGTTACACGTTCATCAACAAAAAAAGTTCCATTTTCCATTTCTGACTGTGTTCTGGGAGTTATAGAACTTACGTGGACGCCTGCCCCCGCAATCAGTCCCAAACGTTTGTAATCCATACCTAAATAAAACTCAGGAATACAACTTTTCTTTATGAACTCCTGACTCTTCTGAGTCGCAGTTTCTCCCGGGACATTCGTCTTTGGACCAACAGACAGGTATTGAGACTGCCATATAGCAGCAGCTGTAAGCATAAAACTCTTAGAGGTAAAACGGTAGCGAATCTGTGGAGCACGACTAAACGGCTGATAAGGTGCTCCCATATTCAAGTTTAATATTTCAGGAGCTACATCGCCATATAACGGATGCCAGGTCTGCCCTACCAACAAAGCAGATTTTCCCCAATCGAGATTAAAATAAACGTGACGGATACGAAACAATGAATAAGTAGTACCCGAACCACGGAAATCAACTTCGACCTTTGCAGATGTCTTGGCTTTTCCCAACATCGGACCAGCTACATCAACTCCCAGACGAGTATATAACGTATAGAAATTACCATTACCAACACTATTTAAATCATGTCCATTCGGATCCTTTACTTCATCCAACGGATACATATAAAATAATCCGTCTACAGTTTCAGAGTTAGACCGAGTATTATAAAATAAATCTGTACGCACCTGACCATAGAACTTATAGTCGAACCCTTTTTTCTGCGCAAACAAACTCCCTGATACTCCGACGAGCAAAGCGAGCGACACAAATACTTTTTTCATCACTTAGATATATTAAAATCAGAAATAAAAACCAAACCCAATCTTGAACCCTAACTTACTATATTCTGAACAATTTGAGAAGCTCAAATCGTAATATACAGCTGGCTCCACGGTAATTGTTCCATTCAGAAAAAAAGCATAACCCACTTCCGGAGTCAGACAAACCAAATCCTTACGGTTTACACTATTCGATAAATGTTTATAGGCCAGTCCTAATCCCCCGTACAAGCCACAACTCGACAAATAATATCTTGCCCCTGCTCCTATACTGGTTTCATCCATACCATTTTCCACATATTCACCCTTGAAATTTACCAAAACCGATAAATTATCCAAGACAAAAGCTCCTGTAGCAACCTGAAAACCGAAGTTGGTCCCCTCATATTTACTATGAGAAAGATCTAATCCCGTGAGAGAAGTATTCAGATACCACTTACCCTCTTCAAACTGTGCATGAGCGACATTAAGACAGCTTATTAATAAAATAAATGCTAATAGAAATTTCTTTGCCATAATTTTAAAAGATATTGATAGGCGCAAAAGTAACAAAAAAACACTATGAAAAGTAATCCATTGTAGTTTTTCACCATTTTATCATGCTTACAAGAAACTTTTTCTATAATAAAAACAATGTCTTGCCACAGAAAAAATTACAAGTTCTATCCCAATAGCCCCATTCATCTCTGGCAAGACATTAATTTCTTCGTAAACATATATAGATTCACATCCATAAGTTCAGCTTAAACATTTCAAAAAAATTCTATCGAAGATAGGACTTTCTCACCTTCCTATACCATAGGGTAAACCAGATTACAGCAATCAGAACACAAACTATACCCAAAGAGTAAGACAAGGTACCAGATAAAGAAAGACCTTCGGGAGCTATTAATATATAGGTAGAACATACAGCAGTCATGAACAGAGCTGGTATCAAAGTAACCCAATAATTCTTCTTTTCATATACAAGCCACACCGTAATTGCCCATAAAGTGAAGACAGCTAAAGTCTGATTACACCAGGCAAAATATCTCCAGATTATTTTAAAACCTTCGGCATCGCCAAAACTATAAACCAACAAACCTATCGTTATTAAAAATATAGGTATGCAAATAAGTAGACGTCGACGTATACTACGCTGTTCTACATGAAAAAAATCAGCAACAATCAAACGTGCAGAGCGTAATGCTGTATCTCCACTGGTTATAGGAGCTGCAACAATTCCAAGAATAGCCAAAATACCGCCAAAGGCACCTAACCAGTCCTTCGATATATCTGTCGCTACTTTTGCACCTGAATACGCAACTCCAGTCACTTCATCTATAATTCCATTTTCATGAAAGAAGTAAGTTGCCGCTGCAGCCCAGATCAAAGCAACTACACCTTCCGTAACCATTGCTCCGTAAAAGACCGGACGACAATATTTTTCATTAGTAATACATCGTGCCATCAGCGGAGATTGAGTAGCATGAAAACCACTGATAGCTCCACAGGCAATAGAAATAAACATCATCGGGAAAATAGGATTACGCTCGTACTTCGTTCCAAATCCATTCCATATTTCTGGTAAATCGGGACTCTTTACATAAAGCATAACCAAAATACCAACAGCCATAAAAAGCAACGCAAAAGCAAATAATGGATATACTTTACCTATAATCTTATCAATTGGCATCATTGTTGCCAATATATAATATAGGAATATAACAATAACCCAAAAATATACATCCAAAGAATCAGGAGTCATACCTGCCAATAATTCCGCCGGTCCTGAAACAAATACAGCTCCTACCAATATCATCAACAAAACAGTAAAAATGCATGCTACTTTCCGTGTTCCGCTACCTAAATATCGCCCAATGATTTGAGGTAAACTCTCACCTGAATGACGAAGAGATAGTGTCCCAGCCAGAAAATCGTGTACAGCACCTGCAAAGATAGTCCCAAAAACAATCCAGAGATAAGATGCCGTTCCAAACTGCGCCCCCATAATAGCGCCAAAAATAGGTCCCAGCCCCGCAATATTCAAAAATTGAATCATAAAAATTTTCCATGCCGGAAGAGGAATAAAGTCCACTCCATCAGTCATGGTCAAAGCAGGAGTTTTACGGTTCGGATCGGGAGCAAACAACTTATTGATATAACTTCCGTATATCCAGTAGCCGACCAATAACAGAATTAAAGCTATGCTAAAAGTTATCATAATAAAAAGTATTTAAGTGAGCGCAAAAGTAACAATTTAAAAGAACATATTGTTATCTTTGCAACACTAAAAATCAAAATTATGTACAACAGACTTATTACTATTTACATCTTTATTATCGGACTCTTTACACCAGCCTTTGCATACTCCCAGCCTAAATACGAAATACGAGCTACCTGGCTTACTACATTAGGGGGCTTAGACTGGCCTTCACAGAAAGCTACGTCGCCCAAAGGTATCGAGCTTCAGAAACAGGAATTGTGCAAAACACTTGACGCATTGAAACGAGCTAACTTTAATACCGTATTATTGCAAACCCGATTACGAGGAGATGTCATTTATCCATCCGATATTGAACAATTTACAGAATCACTGACCGGTCATGAGGGAGGCAATCCCAAGTATGACCCTTTACAGTTCGCTATAGAAGAATGTCATCGGCGTGGCATGGAACTACATGCATGGATTGTTACTATCCCTATCGGGAATACCAGACAAGTTCAGCTTTTAGGCAAGAAATCAATCACCAAAAAACAACCTTCTATTTGCAAGCTATATAAAGGTACATGGTATCTGGATCCCGGGAATCCCCAAACAGATAATTATCTTGCAAGTATTGTTCGTGAAATAGTTTCACGATACGACATAGATGGGATTCATTTGGATTATATTCGTTATCCAGAACAAGCTAAAGATTTTCCTGACCAAAACACTTATCGTAAATACGGTAAAAAAGAACAGTTGCAACAATGGAGAAGAAACAATATAACCCGCATAGTACGTCGTATATATATGGAAACAAAATCTCTAAAGCCATGGGTAAAAGTAAGTAGTTCTCCGGTTGGGAAATATAACGATACCCGACGATACCCCTCAAGAGGATGGAATGCATACGAAGTTGTTTACCAGGATGCACGCCAATGGCTGAAAGAGGGTATACACGATGCCTTATTCCCTATGATGTATTTCCAAGGAAATCATTTTTATCCATTTGCCTTAGATTGGCAAGAAAATAAAAACGGGCGTTGGATTATTCCCGGATTAGGTATTTATTTTCTTCATCCTAAAGAACAAAACTGGCAACTAGATGAGGTCATCCGGCAAATTTATTTCTTGAGAAATATCAATATGGATGGACAAGCTTATTTCCGCAATCGCTTTCTTATGAACAACACGAAAGGGTTACTAGACGAACTAAAAGAATATTTTTACACTCAGCCAGCAGTTGTGCCTCCTATGACCTGGATAGACAGTATAGCTCCATCAACTCCGAAAAGCCCTTATTTTATGCCACTTAATAAAGGAGTTAAATTAAGCTGGAGTGCATCATCCGATAATCTCTCAACGTCCGTATATTATAGGATTTATGCCTCAAATACTTATCCGGTAGACATCAGCCAACCTTCTAACTTGATAGAAATACGCACTGATTTAACCTGTTATACATTTTATCCTGAAGTACCATGGGCAGAACGTATCTATTGGGCGGTAACTGCTGTAGACCGATGCGGAAATGAAAGTAGTCCACTGGAAATGAATCGTCCATTCACAGCAAGTGATGTAACAAAACCTGAAAAACGATAGGACATAAGCAAAATAATCCGTACTTTTGCACATTCAAATGAACGAAAAACAAACAACTAATATCTCATGAGCAATCAACGATACATGCAGCGCGGCGTTTCTGCTTCAAAAGAAGATGTACATAACGCCATTAAAAACATTGACAAGGGTATTTTCCCAAAAGCTTTCTGCAAAATCATTCCTGACATTTTAGGAGGTGATCCTGAGTATTGCAATATCATGCATGCAGACGGTGCCGGAACAAAATCATCGCTGGCTTACCTGTATTGGAAAGAAACAGGTGACTTGTCTGTATGGAAAGGTATCGCACAAGATGCACTGATTATGAATATTGATGATTTATTGTGCGTGGGAGCTGTAGATAATATATTAGTATCTTCTACTATCGGTCGTAACAAGCTGCTTGTACCAGGAGAAGTAATTTCGGCTATCATTAACGGAACAGACGAACTGCTTGCCGAACTGAGAGAAATGGGAGTTGGCGTTTATGCTACAGGTGGCGAAACTGCCGATGTAGGCGATTTGGTCCGTACTATCATCGTCGACAGTACGGTAACCTGCCGTATGAAACGTGCTGATGTCATCAACAACGCCAATATCCGTCCGGGCGATGTAATTGTAGGTCTGGCTTCATATGGACAAGCTACTTACGAGAAAGAATACAACGGCGGTATGGGTAGTAACGGTCTGACCAGCGCCCGTCACGATGTATTCAGCAAATATCTGGCAGAGAAATATCCGGAAAGCTATGATCATGCTGTACCCGAAGAATTGGTTTACAGCGGTAAGCTGAAATTGACGGATGCCGTAGAAGGTTCTCCACTGGATGCTGGCAAACTGGTTCTTTCTCCGACACGTACTTATGCTCCGGTTGTTAAGAAATTATTGGATGCTCTACGTCCACAAATCCACGGTATGGTTCATTGTTCAGGAGGTGCCCAGACGAAGGTTCTTCACTTTGTAGACGACAACTGCCGTGTCATCAAAGACAATCTCTTCCCCGTTCCTCCTTTGTTCCGTACCATCAAAGAACAGAGTGGCACCGATTGGGACGAAATGTATAAGGTATTCAACATGGGACATCGTCTGGAAGTATATTTGTCACCTGAACATGCAGAACAGATTATCGAAATCAGTAAATCGTTCAACATCGATGCACAGATTATCGGACGTATCGAAGAGAGCGATCACAAAGAATTGATTATCCGTTCAGAATTCGGAGAATTCAAATATTAATTACCCCAAAGGCAAGAAGAGGCAGGATGTGTAGCGAAGCTGCCTCACTTGTTTTTATTCTTACGATTATATGAAACCGCAAGAAAAACAAGGATGTTTTATCAGACTCTCTCGTTTTATGGTTTGTCCTTTTATATCTTAGCATTGAATTTGACTCTCCTTTTCTAAAAACGATAAGTTTTAGACTCCCAATTTTGTTTCTTTCTTTGTTTTTGGAAAATACTTTGGCATTAAAGATTTTCAATGGAAAGCCCAAAGGGACTTACCTTTCATCTTGCTCGGATTCATATTGTTGGTTTTCTTTACCCGAACAGCCTACGGCAGATTATGGTAAACAACTAACTTTTTTTAAAGACTTCAATATAAGCATTCCACTAGAATGGCAGAAAACAATACATTATTAGAAAAATTGGATGGTCTGGTATCTCGTTTTGAGGAAGTTTCAACCTTAATTACAGACCCAAACGTAATAGCCGACCAAAAACGATACGTCAAACTAACCAAAGAATATAAGGAATTGGGTGACCTGATGGCTGCTCGCAAAGAATACTTGCAATGCCTTAACGGACTGGAAGAAGCCAAAATGATGATGGCTGAAAGCGATCCGGAAATGAAGGAAATGGCACGTGAAGAAGCAGCTGCCTGCGAAGCTCGTATTCCGGCATTGGAAGAAGAAATTAAGCTTCTGCTGGTACCAGCCGACCCGCAAGATGACCGCAACGCCATTTTGGAAATTCGTGGTGGTACAGGTGGAGATGAAGCAGCTATCTTTGCGGGAGATTTGTTCCGTATGTATTCCAAGTACTGCGAACGCAAAGGCTGGAAGCTGGAAGTATCCAGTGCCAATGAAGGAGCTGCCGGCGGTTTTAAGGAAATCATTTGCTCCGTTACCGGAGATAAAGTATATGGTACCCTGAAGTATGAATCGGGCGTACATCGTGTACAGCGCGTACCTGCTACAGAAACTCAAGGACGTGTCCACACTTCAGCAGCTTCTGTCGCTGTGCTCCCTGAGGCTGAGCCATTCGATGTAGAAATCAACGAAGGAGAAATAAAATGGGATACGTTTCGAAGCGGTGGTGCCGGAGGGCAGAATGTAAACAAGGTAGAATCAGGAGTACGCTTGCGTTATAACTGGAAAAATCCGAATACAGGTATCGTAGAAGAAATTCTTATTGAATGTACCGAAACCCGCGACCAGCCCAAAAACAAGGAACGTGCTCTCAGCCGTTTGCGTACCTTTATCTATGATAAAGAACATCAGAAATATATCGATGACATCGCTTCAAAACGAAAGACCATGGTGAGCACAGGAGACCGCTCTGCTAAAATACGTACATATAACTATCCGCAAGGTCGTATAACTGATCACCGCATTAATTATACCATATACAATTTAGCAGCCTTTATGGATGGAGATATTCAAGACTGTATTGACCATCTAATTGTTGCTGAAAATGCAGAACGATTGAAAGAAAGTGAACTATAATCACTGAGGGTCTTATACAAATGTCAGGACATTGGTTACAGAAAACTATTCAGACTTTTAACGGAACGCTTCAAAGTAATTTGAAGCGCTTCCCGGTTACTCTATTTTTCACAATAGCCCTGACATGTTATCTCTGTTACTTTGTATCCAACCATGATGATAATAAAAAACTACACTGGATTATTGCATATTATCTTTCTGTAGGAACTTTATTATCGCTAACTCTGCACCTGTGGTGTGAAGAGATGAAAAGTATCATCCCTAAGATTGGTATCCAGACAGGAATGAATTTACTCCTCATACTCGACACTATTTATCTTTATTCTTATTCATATGAGAAATCATTTACAGAAATAGGAATCGCCCATGCTGCAGGTCTTTGGGCAATCGGCCTCTCTATATTCTTCCTTTCTTTTCTTAAAGAGAAAAACGACATTCCAAGCTGGAACTTTGCTATATCAAGTATCACATCATGTGTTACAGCCAACGTTATAGGATGCATTATGAGTGGCGGAATCTGCTTCCTAATGCTATCTGTACATAAATTATTCAATTTAAAAATAGAATCACAAAGTTATCTCTGCATTGTGATTCTCTGCAACGTGTGTTTATCCATGTTTTTGTTTTTAGGTTTACTTCCCCAAAAACAAGAAAAGCATAACACACGCCCGTTACAACATTCCTTCTTAAACGGTGTCATCCATTATCTGTTCCTTCCATTGACAGGAGGTTATCTGATTGTACTTTACATTTACGCATTTCGCATATTGATAAACTGGGAACTACCGATAGGATGGGTTTCATGGTTGGTTATAACCCTGATGACTGGATGTATCGTTATCGAATTCGGACTTTATCCCAACCGAATAGCACAACAAAAACGCTTTGATAATCTGATTGCTCGCTGGCTGCCTTTATTCATACTCCCCTTACTTTTTTTGATGACCATAGGTATTGTGCGACGTTTTAATGATTATGGAATAACCATCAATAGACTTTATTTGATAACACTGAATATCTGGTGTTACTGTGTATGCATTATTCTGATTATAAGTAAAGCAAGAAGAGTTAGTTGGATTCCAATATCTTTTTCTATTATTTTTCTATTGACATCTGTTTTACCTGTCAATTATGCCAGTATAACAAAACATAAAATCCAAAACGAAATAAGCAAAATCATTCAAACTCAAATACCGACAGAAGACCTCCCCTTCTCACAAGATAAATATACTCAATGGTTAAAAACATTTTCTCCAGAAAGAGCACAACAAATAAATGAAAAATTTATTTATCTTTACGAATGGTTTGGAAAAGAAAGCATCAGCCAATGGATTGACGAGGATGTTTCATTGTACATGCTCCGCACTGAGTTTAAAAACCAACAAGAAACTCAAGCAATCGTTTCATATTCGGGAGCAATTGCCTCAAACGCATTGATTGGCATACCTGTCGGATATAAAAAATTACAAGCAGTACATCAACATCAAATCATTAACAAGGAAGAGCAGGAAAATATGCTCTCCGTTAAAATAACTCAGGAAAACGATACAGTTTACATTAATTACCAGACTCTCGAATCACTGAGTCAATATAAGCACGGCGAAATGCCTCCTTCCGAACTGAAGTGTAACTCAAGTCAAAAGACATTTATACTGACCAGTTTCTCTGTTGACAAAACAAAGAAGAGTATGGAGATAAGTATAGACGGATATTTATTTAGTAAATAACAGTAACATACAAACTTAAAAAGCAATAAATATGAACAAGCAACAATTATTTGAAAACATCAAAAACAAAAAATCTTTTTTGTGCGTCGGATTAGATACTGACATCAAAAAAATACCAGAACATTTGCTAAAAGAAGAAGATCCTATCTTCGCATTCAATAAAGCTATCATTGATGCGACAGCCCCTTATTGTATTGCATATAAACCAAATCTAGCTTTTTATGAAAGTATGGGAGTAAAAGGATGGATAGCATTCGAAAAAACTGTAGACTACATCAAAAAGAACTATCCAGACCAGTTTATCATAGCTGATGCCAAACGAGGAGATATTGGAAATACTTCAGCTATGTACGCACGTACCTTCTTCGAAGAACTCAATATTGATTCCGTAACTGTAGCACCTTATATGGGAGAAGACAGCGTTACCCCCTTCCTTACTTATGAAGGGAAATGGGTTATCCTGCTTGCTCTTACCTCAAACAAAGGCTCACATGATTTTCAGTTGACTACCGATACTGATGGAGAACGCTTGTTCGAAAAAGTATTGCGCAAGTCTCAAGAGTGGGCTAATGACCAGAATATGATGTACGTTGTAGGAGCTACTCAAGGACGTATGTTCGAAGACATCCGCAAAATAGTCCCCAATCACTTTCTGTTAGTTCCAGGTATCGGCGCACAAGGCGGTTCATTGGAAGAAGTATGCAAATACGGAATGACTAAAGAATGTGGACTGATTGTTAATTCCAGCCGTGCCATCATTTATGCAGACAAAACAGAAAACTTTGCAACAGTAGCCGGTGAAGAAGCTCATAAAGTACAGTTACAAATGAGTGAACAATTGAAAGCTATTCTATAAAATAAGTTTCCAAAAAGAGATTTTCAACCTGCATACAGGACAATTTGTTAAATCCACATAAAAACTGTCTTCTGAGCCACACTACAGAAGGCAGTTTTTTGTTTCATTATAGAGATAAAAAAGAACACTTTTCCAACCCAGAACAGATAAATATTTGGAATTTTACACGGATATATAAAAAAAAAACACGTAATTTGCATAATTAACAACACGTATGTCATTTAAAGACATGCAAAAAAGCAGAACAATTAAAGTAAAAAAGAACAAAAGAATCAATTATGGAGTTTTCAGCCAAGCAAATTGCAGAATATATCCAAGGAGTGATTATAGGAGATGAAAATGCTACCGTACATACATTCGCAAAGATAGAAGAAGGCATTCCCGGAGCATTATCATTCTTATCCAATCCGAAATATACACATTTCATATATAATACCCAATCATCCATTGTATTGGTCAATAAAGACTTTGAACCGGAGCATGAAATAAAAGCTACTCTTATCAAAGTGGACAATGCTTATGAAAGTCTTGCCAAACTGATGACTTTATATGAAATGAGCAAACCTAAAAAAACAGGTATCGATCCTTTAGCTTCTATTTCTCCGAAAGCAAAAATCGGTAATAATGTTTATATAGGTCCTTTTGCTTGCATCGAAGACGGAGCTGAAATTGGAGACAACTCATACATACATCCTCATGTCACCATCGGCTCTCATGCCAAAATAGGAGAAAATACCATTTTATACCCACAAGTTACAATATACCATGACTGCCGTGTCGGAAATAACTGTATCATTCATGCAGGAGCAGTTATAGGAGCCGATGGATTTGGTTTCGCCCCCTCGCCGGAAGGCTATGAGAAAATTCCACAAATTGGCATCACCATCATTGAAGACAATGTAGAGGTTGGAGCCAATACATGTATAGACCGTGCTACAATGGGAGCAACAATCGTTCATAAGGGAGCAAAGCTCGATAATCTGATTCAATTGGCACACAATGTAGAGGTCGGAAGTCATACTGTTATGGCTTCACAAGGTGGCGTAGCCGGTTCTGCCAAAATCGGAGAATGGTGTATGTTCGGCGGACAAGTCGGTATAGCCGGACATATAAAAATAGGAGATCATGTAACAGTCGGTGCACAATCCGGCATACCAGGAAATACCAAATCAGGCAGCACCCTGATGGGATATCCTGCTATTGAGCCCAAACAGTTTGCACGTTCATCTGCTATATTCAAGAAACTTCCCGATATGTATACTGAATTAGGCCGACTACAAAAGGAAATTGAAGAACTAAAAAAACAACTTAATAAATAAACCCATGTTGAAACAACAAACATTAAAAGGCAGTTTCTCACTGAATGGTAAAGGACTTCATACAGGAGTCAAACTAACTGTTACATTCAATCCTGCCCCAGAACATCACGGGTATAAGATTCAGCGAATAGATTTAGATGATCAGCCAGTCATTGATGCTGTTGCTGAAAATGTAGTTGACACAACCCGCGGTACAGTTCTGGCCAAGAACGGGGTAAAAGTAAGTACCGTAGAACATGCCATGGCTGCACTTTATGCTGCAGGAATAGACAACTGTTTAATACAAGTCAATGGTCCGGAATTCCCGATTTTGGATGGAAGTGCCAAAGCATACGTAGAATGCATTAAGCGTGTAGGCATAGAAGAGCAAAATGCTCCTAAAGACTTCTATATCATCAAATCAAAAATCGAGTTCCGTGATGAAGCAACAGGCTCATCCATCACAGTACTTCCCGACGACAAGTTCAGCGTTAATACACTGATTTCATACGATTCACAGATACTAACCAACCAGTATGCTACACTGGAGAATATGGCAGACTTCCCTACCGAGATAGCATCTGCACGCACATTCGTATTTGTTCGGGAAATAGAGCCCCTGCTCAATGCAGGCTTAATCAAAGGTGGCGATTTGGATAATGCCATTGTTATCTACGAAAAACCAATGACACAAGAAAACTTCGACAAGCTTGCCGATGTTATGGGCGTTCCTCATATGGATGCAAGTCAGTTAGGATATATCAATCACATTCCATTGGTATGGCCGAACGAACCAGCACGCCATAAACTTCTCGACATTATAGGCGACTTAGCATTAATAGGTAAGCCGATAAAAGGACGCATCATTGCAACTCGTCCAGGACACACCATCAATAACAAATTCGCACGTCAAATACGTAAAGAAATACGCCTGCATGAAATTCAGGCACCTGTATACAATTGCAACGAAGCTCCCATAATGGATGTAAACCGTATCCGTGAGCTACTTCCTCACCGCTACCCATTCCAGTTGGTAGATAAAGTGATAGCAATTGGAGCCAATCATATCGTTGGAGTAAAGAACGTCACATCCAACGAACCGTTCTTTGTCGGTCATTTCCCCAAAGAACCTGTCATGCCGGGAGTTCTTCAAGTAGAAGCAATGGCACAAGTAGGAGGTCTGCTTGTATTAAACTCGCTGGACGATCCGGAAAAATATTCTACCTACTTCCTTAAAATAGATAATGTAAAGTTCCGTCAGAAAGTAGTACCAGGAGATACATTGATTTTCCGTGTAGAATTGATGGCTCCGATACGACGCGGAATTTCGACTATGAAAGGTTATATCTTTGTAGGTGAGAAAATTGTCTGTGAAGCAGAATTCATGGCACAAATAGTTAAAAACCAATAGAACAATTATATTATTGAAATATAGGATGAAGAATTAACAGCCAACTTAATTCTTCATCCCCAATTTATACCCTTAATACTTAATTCTTCATTATACAAATATGATCAGCCCATTAGCATACATACATCCAGAAGCTAAAATAGGAGAAAATGTAGAAATAGGTCCGTTTGTGTTTATCGATAAGAATGTAGTGATAGGCGATAACAACACAATTATGCCCAATGTAAACATCTTATATGGTTCACGTATCGGAAACAATAATCGCATTTTCCCAGGAGCAGTCATCGGAGCCATTCCGCAAGATTTAAAATTCCGTGGAGAAGAAACAACTGCCGAAATAGGAGACAACAATACAATCCGTGAAAATGTAACAATCAACAGAGGCACGGCTGCAAAAGGAAGAACAATTGTAGGCAACAATAACCTGCTTATGGAAGGCGTACACGTAGCCCACGACGCAACTGTGGGAAGCGGATGTATCATTGGAAACTCAACCAAAATGGCAGGAGAAATCATCATTGACGACAATGCAATTGTTAGTGCAAATGTTCTGATGCATCAGTTTTGCCGTGTAGGAGGATATGTCATGATTCAAGGCGGATGCCGTTTTAGCAAAGATATCCCTCCCTACATTATTGCCGGTCGTGAACCTATTGCATACAGCGGAATCAATATTGTAGGACTGCGTCGTCGCGGATTTTCAAACGAACTGATTGAGAATATACATAATACATACCGCATTATTTACAACAGCGGAAAGAATGTAAGTGATGCCTTGCAACAAATCCGTGAAGAAGTCCCCATGACTCCGGAAATTGAATATATTGTTTCTTTCATTGAAAATTCGGGAAGAGGAATCATCCGATAAAGAAATTTTTATATCTTTACCACATCAATGAAAATACTAAACAATAAAGACAATGGTATACAAATTCAGAATCATATCCGACGAAGTCGATGATTTCTTGAGAGAAATAAAAATCGACTCAGAAGCTTCATTTTACGATTTACACGAAGCTATATTAAAATGTACTGGTTATAAAGACGATCAGATGACCTCTTTCTTCATCTGTGATGATGACTGGGAAAAAGAAATCGAGATTACGTTGGAAGATATGGGCAACGGAAGTTCAGAAGAGGATACATTTGTAATGAAAGATACTCCGCTGAACGAGTTGCTGGAAGACGAAAAGCAGAAATTACTTTACGTATTCGACCCACTGGCCGAACGTGTATTCTTCATAGAGTTATCGGAAATCATCACAGGCAAGGACTTACAACATGCAACTTGTTCACGCAAGGAAGGTAATCCTCCTAAACAAACTATCGATTTCGACGAACAGATGAATACCAACACTTCTCTCGATCTGGACGAAAACTTCTACGGCGACCAAGATTTCGACATGGAAGACTTCGACCCTGAAGGTTTCGACATGCAAGGAGGTGGAGGCAATCCTTACGACGAAGACAAATATTAATCCAATAATAAATATCAGATGGAAAGCACATTCCATGTTTTCCATCAGCCGGAGGAGGAACAATCTCGAACAGAAAGTTTATCGACGAGGTTCTTCCTCCTTTTTCTTAATATGCCAGAACGACAAAGTATGAGTAAACCAACACTGATTGTACTGATAGGGCCAACAGGCATCGGAAAAACAGATTTAAGCCTGTCGATAGCCGAAACATACCACACCTCTATTATTTCAGCAGACTCACGCCAGCTTTATGCCGACCTGAAAATAGGAACAGCAGCTCCCACATCGGAACAACTGGCACGTGTTCCACATTATTTTGTCGGGACATTACAACTGAACGACTATTATAGTGCAGCTCAATATGAAACCGAGGTCTTGAAAAAACTGGAAGAACTATTCAAGGAAAAACCAGTTGTAGTACTTACGGGAGGCTCTATGATGTATGTCGATGCCGTATGCAAGGGAATAGACGATATTCCTACCGTAGACAACGAAACACGTCAGCTTATGCTGGAACGGTATGAACAGGAAGGTCTGGACAGATTGTGTGCAGAACTAAAGATTCTCGATCCGGAATATTATAATATCGTCGACCAGAAAAACCCCAAACGTGTAATACATGCACTGGAAATATGCTATATGACGGGCAAGACCTATACTTCTTTTCGCACACAAACTAAAAAGGAACGCCCGTTTCATATCTTGAAAATCGGTCTGAAACGAGATAGAGAAGAACTATACGACCGCATAAATCGCCGGGTAGATATCATGATGGAGGAAGGACTCTTGGATGAAGCCCGTAAAGTTTACCCATACCGTCACCTGAACTCTCTGAATACCGTAGGATATAAGGAGTTATTCAAGTACTTCGACGGAGAATGGGAATTACCTTTCGCCATAGAGAAAATCAAACAAAATTCACGTATTTACTCACGCAAGCAGATTACTTGGTTTAAACGTGATCCAGACATAGCCTGGTTTCATCCCGACTCGAAAGAAGAAATCATGCAATATATCGAGAGTCATCTGGCATAAACAAACAATAGACCAATTTCTATTCCATACATCCAACCATCATCCCCCGATAAATAGCCACAATCTTCTCGGTGCACAAAACAATAAAAAAGCATGTGAAACAAGTTCCAAGACCTCGTTTCACATGCTTTTTTATATGTCAATTTACAATTTTCCTTAAACAGACAGGAAAGATTTGCTACATAAAGAACTTAAACACAAAGATAACCGACAGAATATACATTGCCGGAGTCAGCTTCTTATAGTTACCACACAACAAGTTAATCAGCACATAACTAATCATACCCAGCACGATACCATCTGATATACTATAAGCCAGCGGCATGAAAATAATGCAGATAAATGCCGGAATAGCTTCCGAATACTCTGTCAAGTCAACTTTCTTGATAGACGACATCATCATCAGTCCTACCAAAATCAACACCGGAGCCGTAGCAGCTCCCGGAACAGCCAAGAAGAAAGGAGCCAGAAACAAAGCCAGCAAGAAGCAGACAGCTGTAACAAAAGCAGTCAGGCCGCTGCGTCCACCCTCGCCTACTCCCGAAGCACTCTCCACAAAAGTCGTAATGGTACTGGTTCCCAGCATAGCACCTACGGTAGTACCTATGGCATCGACCAGAAAAGCCTGCTTCAGATGAGGAATCTTACCGTCTTTGGTCACCATACCAGCTTTTGTTGTTACCCCAACCAGCGTACCGATTGTATCAAACATATCCACAAACAAGAAAGTAAATACCACAATTACCATTTCCTTAGTAAAGATATGCTCCCACTGAAACTGGAAGAAAATAGGCTCGATAGAAGGAGGAGCACTTACAATACCATTAATATGCGTCAGCCCCATTGGAATACCGATAACCGTTGTCAGCAAAATACCAAAGAGCAGCGCACCACGTACCCGTTTAACCAGCAAGACCGAAGTTATCAGCAAACCGATGATACCCAGCAGCGCAGAACCGGAAGTAATATCGCCCAGCGAAATAAGAGTAGCATCATTGTTCACAATAATACCAGCATTCTGCAAACCCAAGAAAGCAATAAACAAACCTATACCCGCTCCAATTGCATTTTTCAGCGTAGCAGGCAAGGCATCCACAATCTTTTCACGCAGGTTTGTAATAGTCAGCAGGATAAAGATAATTCCTTCAAGCAACACAGCCGTCAGCGCAAACTGCCACGAGTAACCCAAAGTCAAACAAACCGTATAAGCAAAAAAGGCATTCAGCCCCATACCTGGAGCCAGTCCAAAAGGCAGTTTGGCATAAAAAGCCATGAGCAAAGTCGTAAAAGCCGAAGCTATTACCGTCGTCGTAAACAGCGCTCCTTTATCCATCCCCGTCGCACTCAGGATATTCGGATTCACTGCAAGGATATAGGCCATCGTCAGGAAAGTAGTGATACCTGCCAATATTTCGGTACGCACGCGAGTCACTTTCCGGTCGAAGCCAAACAATTTCTCTAACATAATACTATAAAATTAGAAATACTTATCAAAAAGTCCACTTCATAGCCAGAGTCGGGATATAATAGAATCCGTTACGCGTAGCAAAATTCGTACTCAGCTCCCATTCCGTACCCACACTCAGGTTTAAATCATCGTTCACATGCTTAAACTTATTTAAGTTCACCCAAAACTGAGGCTCACTTATAAAAATATAGTTATGTTCGTTTCCGTGAACATCGAAATGCTTTTCACGCCAAAAATCAGCAAATCCGCTGAAAGTAAATTTGTTCTGGCAGAAGTTAATTGTCCAAGTACCCGTCAACTGAAAGTTATGGGGCTTATCATTCTTCTGAATATACTTATATAATACTTGCAAGCCAAACACACGCGAGAAGTCAGCACTGTTCCAGTTATATGCAGCACCACCCAAGAACGCATTATTGATATAATTCAATCCGCCGTTATATTCCACATGTGCCGAAACAGGAGCCTTCCAGAACTTCAGTTCACGACTGATTTCCCAATAAGCAGAAGCTACACCTTTATCCGTATAGTCCATATCGACAAAGAAATAAGTACTACCCCATTTGTCCGCCTTAAACATTTCAACGGTAGTGGTAACCCACGGACGATCCGACAGCGAGTTGTACATGGCACGTCCTAAATCATAATGCAACTGGATGTTCTGTGCCTTTGCTACTCCCGCCAAACAGCACATAAAAAGAACTAATAAGAATGGTTTTTTCATTGATTTTAGCTTTGTTTAATTATTGAAGTCGCAAAAGTACACAAAATCTGCCTAATAGCATAAAGAGAATACAGATTTGTTTCGGTTTCACAAGAATTACACCTATTATATATAAAGCATACTCCTTCCTATTCTCCCATCCATCCTTACCCCTCAGTTTCCATTTTACCCTCCGAAATGTTCACGCATGTTACAAGGAAGTTACCAAAGGAAGTACTTTATTGATATAGGTCAAAAAAGAAGCACTTTTCGCAATAAATATGCTATAAAACATATTTCATATTAAAATAACCCGTATATTTGCAGTGTAAAACAAAAGAGGATAATAAATAAAAGATAAATACTAGACTTAATTTAGAATAGATTTTTAAGGTTAAAGGTTGAAAAAGGATCGAAGGCCGACCGTGAGGCTCGCCGGAGAGTTTTTAGGTAAAGTTTTTAGGTATTATTTAATGTTTAACTAAAAAAGAAAGGATAACATTATGAAAAAGGTAAAAAACATTTTTCACAAGATCGTAAATGCAGATCCAATGATCTGGGGTTACGTAATGCTGAATGATAAAATCAGCAAGTAAAAACAAGCTGAACGCTGAAAATGCTTCAGCTTTGAGAGAGAATCTGATAAATGCCGAGAGGCGTTGTAAATAATCAACTAAGCGGTTGCGCAAGCGACCGCTTTTTTTATGTATCTTTGTCTGCAAATCAGTTTCATTTATGGCATATACCCCGATAGATACCGACAACGCAGAGTTCCAGAATGCATTAAAGCTCATACAATACACCCGCCAGTCGGTTTTCCTGACCGGAAAAGCCGGTACCGGTAAATCCACCTTTCTGAAACATGTATGCCAGATAACCAAAAAGAAGTTTGTAGTACTTGCCCCTACAGGCATCGCAGCCATCAATGCAGGAGGAAGTACCCTTCATAGTTTCTTCAAGCTTCCCTTCTACCCCTTGCTGCCCGACGATCCCAATTTCAGCCTGAAAGGAGGAAAACTGCACAGTTTTCTGAAGTATTCGTCCGACCATCGCAAGCTCATCAAGAACATCGAACTCGTCATTATCGACGAGATTTCCATGGTACGCGCCGACATCATCGACTTCATCGACAAGGTACTGCGTGTCTATTCACAAAACATGCGCGAACCTTTCGGCGGGAAACAACTCCTGCTGGTGGGCGATGCCTTCCAGCTTGAACCGGTTGTAAAGAGTGATGAACGTGAAATCATCAACCGCTTCTACCCCAACCCCTATTTCTTTTCCGCGCGTGTGTTCCGCGAAATGGAGCTGGTAGCCATCGAACTGACGAAAGTTTACCGCCAGACCGATAAGGTCTTTGTTAACGTACTCGACCATATCCGCACCAACACAGCAGGGGCAGCCGATCTTCAACTGCTGAATACACGCTACAATGCCCCGATAAAGGCAAACGAAAACGACATGTACATCACTCTTGCCACACGTCGCGACAATGTAGACTACATCAACGACCGCCGCCTTGCCGAACTTCCCGGCGAGGCTGTCACCCTGCAAGGAGAAATTCACGGCGAGTTTCCCGAAAGCAGTCTTCCTACCCTTATGGAACTGACCATCAAGCCCGGGGCGCAAATCATCTTCATCAAGAACGATCCGGACAAGCGCTGGGTAAACGGCACCATCGGAACCATTTCCGGCATCGATGCCGACGGAATCATATACGTCATTACCGAAGACGGCAAGGAGTTCGATGTCCGCCGTGAAAGCTGGAGCAACATCCGCTACCGTTACAACGAACAGGAGAAGAAAATAGAGGAAGAAGAACTGGGAACCTTCACCCAGTACCCTATCCGACTGGCATGGGCCATTACCATACACAAAAGTCAGGGACTTACTTTCAGCCGGGTAGTCATCGACTTTACCGGCGGAGTATTCGCCGGCGGTCAGGCATACGTGGCACTGAGCCGCTGCACCTCACTGGAAGGCATCTGCCTGAAACGCGAGATAACCCGCGGCGACATCTTCGTACGTCCCGAAATTGTAGCCTTCGCCCAACGGTTCAACAACCAGCAGGCTATCGACCGTGCTATGAAACAGGCACAAGCCGACATACAATATGTAGCAGCCGTCAAAGCATTCGACGAAGGTAACTTCGAAGAATTCCTCAACCAGTTCTTCAAAGCCATCCATTCGCGTTACGACATAGAGAAACCTCTTCAGCAACGTTTCATCCGGAAAAAGCTCGGCATCATCAACAAACTGCGTGAAGACAACAAACGCCTGAAGGAACAAATGCAGGAGCAACAGAAAAACTTACAGAAATACGCCAAGGAGTACTACCTGATGGGCAACGAGTGTATCACGCACATGCACGATACCCGTGCAGCACTCGCCAATTACGACAAGGCCATCGAACTCTATCCCGACTATGCCGATGCGTGGGTACGCAAAGGAGTTACTTTGTTCAACGCCGACCGCATAAACGAAGCCGAAGCCTGTCTGGACCAAGCTGTCCGCCTGCGCCCGATGGAATTCAAGACCGTTTACAACCGCGGAAAGCTGCGTCTTCACACAGGAAACACAGAAGGAGCCCTTGCCGACCTCGACAAAGCCACCACCCTGAAGCCTCAGCACGCCGGAGCACACGAATGTTTTGGCGACGCACTTACACAAGCCGGAAAAGAAATGGAAGCAGCCATTCAGTACCGCCTTGCCGAAGAGCTTCGCAAACGCAAAAACAACTCTTAAACAGAAACTTATTTATCGTTTTTTCTTGAAACAGGAATCGTCATCTGCTTCAGTTCCTCCAGTGTACCGTTGAACACATTCAGGTCCACCTGCTCCTTGATACCCGGCAAGGTACCGGCATCGGTATGCTGCCAGAACTTCCACTGTCCCTTATATTCTACCGAGTCTACATAATAATGAGCAATCCAGTACGGATAAGTATTGAAGATGGAATCGTTCAGATAACGAGTCTTAAACTTATATGAAGTATAAAGAATAGGCTTCACCTTATAATGCTGTTCTATCTTTCGCAGCCAGATCAACAAATCCTTCCGCAAGCGGTCGTCATCATCTCCCCGCTTCTCTATATCGAGTACAGGAGGAAGATCCCCCGGCTCCAGCTGAACCGAATGAATAAAGAAATCTGCCTGCCGCGAAGCATCCGTTTTAGGATTATAAAAATGATAAGCTCCACGGATAAAACCGTACTGCCGCGCAAGATCGAAATTATGAACAAACGTCGTATCGCTGAAATCTCCGCCTTCGGAAGCCTTCAGAAAAACGAAACGAATAGGGAAAGGAGTAAACTGCGTTTTACTCAACACAGCCCAGTTTATCGCTCCCTGATGATGAGAAACATCGAATCCATGCACCTGATAACCTGAAGGAAGACATACGCCATATGCCTTTGTTCCATAACAAGGTTTCCATCTGTATGCATAAGGACGAATAAAGAAATAATAAAACCCGATGACAAGTAATGCAGCAGCCCCTCCCATCAGAATATAATATATCCACGATGGAACTTCCCATTTACGAGCTATCTTCTTTCGATCCCTGCCGAGTCTTGTCCTTCTCTTCTGTCCACCCGAAGCAACCTTCGGCGAAGAAGAACCCGTCCGCTTGCGGGATACAGTTTTACGAGGCTTGTTTACCACCGTTATGGGCGGTTCTTTTGTCATAGGTTTATATCGTTACATTAAAAAATAGTCACTGCACCTCTCCGTCTGCCAAGGCAGACAGAGAAGGCAATGACAGATTTCTTTCCTATAAGGAGTTATTATTTAGCTTGTTCAAGCTGCAAAGTCTTAGTCGGCTGGTCGCAAACTTCAGACGGACCGAAGTACTGGATCGGACCCGGATATACATAATCAGTTTCCTTAGCCCAAGTTTCACGCTGAGCAGCGAAAGCCTTGAACGGAGCACCATCCAGTTTAACCAAAGCTTTCTGGATAACCGGTTTCATTTCACCGTGACGGCGTTCCATGTTCATCATCATTGTGATAGGCACACCACCTGCAATCCATTCAGCAGCAGGAGCAGTAGTGTTACGAACTGATGACATATAACCAGTCTTACCGTTAGCAATCAGCATAGATGCAGTGTAACCCAAAGAGTAGCAGTAGTCAGCATCGAAGTTAGACGGAGCAGCGCAACGTCCTTCGTAACCGAAGAAATGGTGCTGAGCAGCGAACTTACCAACATACTTGCCTTCTTCCTTCCACTGAGCCAGCTTAGTACCAACCATTTCAGACAACAGCTTTTCAGTTTCGATCAGAGAAACCTGAACGTTTCCGTGCGGGTCGCGGTCCAAAGACAACTGGCGAGCAACACCTTCCGGCAGAGAAGCATAGATAGCAGCATTTTCCGGACTCAGCTTGCTGATGATATAATCACGCTGTTTAGAACGCTTGATGCTGTTGAATTCATCACCGTTAGCAGCCAGGAAGTCATTCAGTTCAGCGATCAGACGCTTCATAGCCGGGATAAATTCGATCAAACCTTCCGGAATCAATACAGTACCGAAGTTGTTACCAGCAGCAGCACGGTCGGCAACAACCTGAGCGATATAAGTAACGATGTCATCCAAAGACATGTTCTTAGCTTCAACTTCCTCAGAAATGATACAGATGTTAGGCTGAACCTGCAAAGCACATTCCAGAGCGATGTGAGAAGCAGAACGTCCCATCAGTTTGATGAAGTGCCAGTACTTACGAGCAGAGTTACAGTCACGTTCGATGTTACCGATAACTTCAGCATAAGTCTTACAAGCAGTATCGAAACCGAATGAAGTTTCAATCATGTCGTTCTTCAAGTCGCCGTCGATAGTCTTCGGACAACCGATAACCTGAATACCATAGTTCTTGGCAGCATAATATTCAGCCAATACACAAGCGTTGGTATTAGAGTCATCACCACCGATAATAACCAGTGCTTTGATGCCCAGTTCCTTCAGGATTTCATAACCTTTTTCGAACTGATCTTCTTTTTCCAGCTTTGTACGGCCAGAACCGATAATATCGAAACCACCAGTGTTACGGTATTCGTCGATGATATCGGCAGTCAATTCCATATATTTGTGGTCAACCAATCCGCCGGGACCCAAGATGAAACCATACAATTTATTTGCAGGATTCAGTTTCTTGATACCATCGAACAGACCAGAGATAACGTTGTGTCCGCCCGGAGCCTGGCCACCAGACAAAATAACTCCCACGTTCATAGGAGCATATTCCTTAGCTTCTCCTTCAACGAACTTGATCAACGGCATGCCGTAAGTGTTCGGGAACAATTTTTTGATTGCTTCCTGATCGGCAACCGACTGTGTAGGTTCTCCTTCCTGTACCTTTACAGCACCTTTCAATGCCTTAGGCAGTTTTGGCTGATAAGCAGCTCTTGCAATTTGTAATGCACTTTTTGTCATAATTGTTTTTAATTTATATAAGGTGTATAAATTTCAGTATGCGCAAATTTCGCCTTTTTTTCGGAAATATGAAAACGTATGCAAAAAAAATGTTATCTTTACCCCGTAATCAATCTATTTTATTAACCCAATAAAACAATAAAACTATGGATAGTAGAAGAAATTTAAAAAAGAATGTCAACTATATTTCCGACCTCGTAGCCGGTCTGTGTATCGTAGAAAGCATGAATGCAAAGGATGAAAACCGTGAAGAACTGAGCAAACTGTTCCTTCAGGCAGTCAATCTGCGCCAGGACATCATCAGCCGCATCAGCCATACTGAACCGGGAAACGTAAAAGGTTTCTACAAAAAACTGAAAGAAGACTTCAACAACGGCACGGAAGCTATTTTCAAAAAACTGGAAGAACTGGGTAAATAAGGAGCATGAAACAAGCCATTTGCAGCTTTATCTACTATAAGATACTGGGATGGAAAGCCAAAGTTTCCGTCCCGGATTTCGACAAATGCATCATTTGTGCAGCCCCGCATACTACCAACTGGGATTTGATTATCGGCAAACTGTTCATCAGTGCCGTAGGACGCGAGTCGGGATTCATGATGAAAAAGGAATGGTTCTTCTTTCCGCTCGGCATCCTGTTCCGCTGGATGGGAGGAATACCCGTACACCGCGACAAACATACCTCGCTGGTAGACCAGGTCATCAAGCAGGTCAAGGCAAGCGACAAGTTCCATCTTGCCATTACGCCGGAAGGAACCCGCTCTCCCAACCCGAACTGGAAAAAGGGATTCTACTACATTGCACTGGGTGCAAACATTCCTATCGTACTGATCGGCATCGATTATGAAAAGAAATGTATCACCGCCGAAAAGTACATCATGCCCAGCGGGGACATAGACAAGGACATGCGTGAAATCAAACTGTACTTCAAAGATTTCAAGGGAAGACATCCCCACAAATTCGATTTAGGCAATATTGATTGACAATGTATGGTCTTCATAAGAAACGTTTCGTGTAATTGTTCGGCACGGAACGTTTTGTTTTTTCTATCCGTCAGCACGTTTCTCTGCTGTTTTGTACAAATTCCAATTGCTTTTTGTACAAAATATTTTTTCTTTTGTACAAATTATTTCTGAAACGCCGTGAGGTTTTTGGAAATCCCCCGACAGGTTATTTGGTAAATGAAGCAAAAAATCAGTATCTTTGTAAAGATACATAATGGTTATGTCATCTTTCACCAATTCGTTTGTGCTACAATGAAAAGGAATTATCCGGTAGGTATACAAAACTTTGAAGAGATACGTAAAGGAAATTACTACTACATCGACAAGACCGAACTTGTCTATCAGCTTGTAAGCAGTGGTAAATACTATTTTCTGAGTCGTCCCCGACGGTTTGGAAAGAGTCTTCTGATATCTACTCTGGAAGCTTATTTCCAAGGAAAAAAGGAGCTGTTCAAAGATCTGGCTATTGAAACACTCGAAAAAGAATGGCTGGAATACCCTATTTTACATTTCGATCTTAATACAAAGAAATACGAAAACAAAGCCTCTATCGCTGAAATTCTAAATCAGCACCTCGAAAAGTGGGAAGACATATATGGAGATGAAAAGCGGGAACGCTCTCCGGAAGAACGATTTTCGTATATCATAGAAAAAATCAGTACGGTAACCGGACGTAACGTCGTTATACTTATCGATGAATACGACAAACCAATGCTACAAGCAATAGGAAACGAAGACCTGCTCAATGACTACCGGAATACGCTGAAAGCATTCTACGGAGCCATGAAAAGTTGCGACAAATATATAAAGTTTGCAATGCTGACCGGAGTAACCAAGTTCAGCAAAGTCAGTGTATTCAGCGACTTAAACAATCTGATGGATATATCCATCGATGACAGATTTGCCAATATTTGCGGCATTACGGAAAAAGAACTTCATCATTACTTCAAAGATGACATCAGAGAGCTTGGCAAGAAAAACGGACTGAGTGAAGAGGAAACGAAAGTTACGCTCAAAAAGCTGTACGACGGATACCACTTTGTAGAATACAGCGACGATATATACAATCCGTTCAGCATTCTGAATACCTTTGCAAAAATGAAATTCGGAAGTTATTGGTTTGAAACGGGCACTCCTACCTTTCTTATCGAACTTTTGAAACAGAGCAAATATAACCTTTACCGGCTGACGGAAGAAATGGCTTCGGCCGATTCTTTGGGAGGCATAGACACAATGAATAGCAATCCTGTGCCTATATTATACCAAAGTGGCTATCTCACGATAAAAGGATATGACAAGGAGTTTCAAGTATATTCGTTAGGGTTTCCTAATAAAGAAGTGGAAGAAGGATTTACAAAGTTTTTACTTCCCAACTATGCACATCTTGAAACAGGCAATCCCTCGTTCGAAATAATGAGTTTCGTGAAAGATGTCCGCAAAGGTGATGTCGAGTCGTTCATGAAACGACTGAAAAGTTTTTTTGCCGATACGCCCTATGAAATAGCCAGAGATCTCGAGCTGCATTATCAGAACGTATTGTTTATCGTCTTTAAACTTTTAGGATTTTATACACAAGCCGAATACCACACCTCAAACGGCAGAATTGATATGGTAATAAAAACCGACAAGTATATCTATGTCATGGAGTTCAAACTCGATGGAACTGCAGAAGAAGCCCTGACACAGATAAACGATAAACAATATGCTGTACCATTTGCTACAGATTCTAAGAAGGTATTTAAAATAGGTGTAAACTTCAGCAAGGCAACAAGAGGAATAGAAAAATGGATTGTGGAAGAATAAAATGTACTTTCACTACTTTTAGGTTAACATTACTCTATAACATAATAATAACATAACAGTCTCAACGTTAAATCATCCTACCTCATTTCTTACATTTCATAAGGTTATTCCAGAGATTTTCCGTAAGTTTGTCCCTCGACATAAAAACTTACATTATGAAACGAATTATTCTTGTATATATCTGCCTGCTATTGGGGGCAGCAGGACATCTGTATGCTCAAAGTCTGGAAAAGAACATCGAACAACGACTGACAGATTATTTTACAAACTATCAGACGAGTTATGCCCATATCGGTAAGTGCAAGCTCGATCATTTTACAGTCGACCATGAGCACAAGACCTTACAGGTATATGCTAACGATAATTTCGGCTACCAGCCGTTTACCGAAGAAAATACACAAGCCATTTACCGCTCACTCAAGCAACTGCTGCCAGGCCCAGTCAATTATTATCAAATTACTCTTTATGCTGACGGCCAGCCCATTGAGAATCTGGTTCCCAACTTCATGCGTAAAAAGGGGAAAGACAAAAGTCGCTTGTATGGTAAAATAGAATACAAAGGGGATGCATGGACACAGAATATCTCAAAACCTTTTAAAGTCAGTCAGGGATTGCAGGACCGCCATATCGCCGTATGGCAAAGTCATGGGAAGTTTTACAAGAACGACCGCAACGAATGGCGCTGGCAGCGTCCGCGTCTGTTCGGTACTACCGAAGATTTGTATACTCAGTCTATCGTAGTTCCTTATCTAATTCCGATGCTCGAAAATGCAGGAGCGGTGGTCTTCACACCACGTGAACGCGACTGGCAGAAAAATGAAGTGGTAGTAGACAACAATACGTGTACTCCCGGCAGCCGGTATTTCGAAAAGAACGACAAGAAAAAATATGTGTGGAAGACTACTTCACAACCCGGATTCGCACAGAAGTATCTCCGGTATCCCGACAACTACAATCCATTCCGCGACGGTACGGCACGCTTTATTCCTACCCAGTCGAAGCCGGAAAAAGCTTTTGCCGAATGGATTCCCAACATTCCCGAAACCGGAAAATATGCTGTCTATGTCAGTTATCAGACACTGCCCGAGAGTGTTTCCGATGCTAAATACCTGATTTTCCACAAAGGAGGGGTTACCGAATTTAAGGTGAACCAGCAAATGGGTGGTAGAACCTGGGTTTATTTAGGCACATTCGAGTTCGACAAAGGAACAAATGACTACGGTATGGTTGTACTAAGTAATGAAAGCTCGCAGAAAGGTGTGGTTTGTGCCGATGCCGTCCGCTTTGGAGGGGGCATGGGAAACATCATCCGTGGCGGGAACGTCAGCGGAGTTCCACGCTATCTGGAAGGAGCTCGTTACTGGGGACAATGGGCCGGTATGCCGTACGAAGTGTACAGCAAGAGTAAAGGTGAAAACGATTATAACGACGACATCAATGCACGGTCGCTGATGACGAACTACCTGAGTGGCGGTTCGGTATACAATCCTACAGAACAAGGACTGAAGGTTCCTTTTGAACTGACTTTCGCCATGCACAGTGATGCCGGCTTCAAGACTGACGACGCACTGGTCGGCTCACTGGGTATCTATACAACAGATTTCAACGACGGTAAGGTAAACAGTGGAGTTTCCCGTTATACGTCGCGCGACCTGACGGATATGGTGCTGACCGGACTCCAAAAGGATATCAGTTCCCGCTTTGGCATACAATGGGCACGCCGCAGCATGTGGAACCGGAATTATAGTGAAACTCGACTGCCGGCTGTTCCCTCGATGATACTCGAAACGCTTTCGCATCAGAATTTTGCCGATTTGAAGTTGGGTTATGAACCGGATTTCAAGTTTACGGTAGCCCGGTCGGTATACAAATCAATCTTGAAATACCTTGCAGAAATGCATCATAGCAGTTATACGGTTCAGCCGTTGCCGGTAAGCCATTTCGCCATCAGCGAAGGAAAGAAGAAAAATACATTCGAACTGCGCTGGACTCCTACCGAAGACCCATTGGAATCTACGGCAAAAGCGCAGGGATATGTAGTGTATACGCGCATCGGATACGGTGGCTTCGACAATGGTACGTATGTAAAAGGAACCAGTTTTACAGCCAAAATAGAACCGGGTCTGATTTACAGCTTCAAGGTTACTGCGGTCAATAAGGGCGGCGAAAGTTTCCCTTCGGAAATTCTTTCGACTTACAAGGCGAAGAGAAGTAAAGGAACGGTACTGATTGCAAATGCTTTCCACCGTACTTGCGGACCGGAATCGATGAATACGCTGATGATGCAGGGCTTCGACATTCAGTCTGATCCGGGGTTGCCTTACATCAGCACAACGGCATTCTGTGGTTATCAGCAAAACTTTAACCGTACCAAAGCCGGTATCGAAACGGAAGAGGGACTGGGATATAGTGGAAACGAACTGGAAGGCATGCAGATTGCCGGAAATACATTCGACTATCCGTTTGTACATGGAAAGGCTATTCAGACTGCCGGACGGTATTCATTTGTATCGTGTAGCAGTGAAACGCTCGAAAGTGGTTCTACGGATTTAAGCCCATATTACATGGTCGATCTGATTTATGGAAGAGAAAATAGCCCCTTGAACAAACGCATGCAGCAAGCTCTTACTGCATATTGCCGCAACGGAGGGAATTTATTTGTAAGCGGTTCTTACATCGGCAACAAACTGGGAGATACCAATTTTACCGGTAATGTATTGAAGTATACCTACGGAGGAAGCATGAAGCAGATGCGTTCGGGAGAAATTTTCGGTACAAACATCCGCTTTCAGATACCTCGCAGTGCCAACGAACAGACGTATGCCGTACCTGCGCCCGACTGTCTTCTTCCTGTCGGTCAGGCTTTTCCGGTATTCAGCTATACCGAAGGGAATCAATGCGCCGGAGTGGCATATAAAGGGGCTTACCGTACTTTTGTACTGGGATTTCCCTTTGAAAGCATCATGAAAGCCGAGCAGCGGACACATATCATGAAAGCGATGCTCAACTTTTTTGAAGCGAAATAATAAAATGGTTATACAGAACGGCAACAAATTCTTTTGTGTTCATGACTCTTTATTCATTTAATTTTTTACCTTTGCTCATGTAAACGTTAAAATTTAATCAAGACTATGTACACAATACAGACAAATGCCTCTGGCACACGTAGTATGGAAATATCGGAAGAGCATCTGAAAACCATTGAGAAATATGCTTTGTTCCAACAATTGATAGACAGCAATGGAATTGTTGATGAATCGGTTCTTGATAAACTGAAGTTGAATGTGCGCTCGCTCATCGCTTCTCAAACCGAAAACTGCAAGGACTTGCTGGATCTTTGCATTGATGTTATTTACCATAACAATATGAAAGCGTTTGGACTTCACCAGTTAATTCTGCTTTATATCAAGTGGGAAAACGAAAAGGCGGAGGAAGAAGAAAAGGAAGAAGAAGAAAAAGCTGAAGAATAAACATAGAAAAGAGCTTGTTTAAATTTTATACAGACCTGCTTTTAAAGGGTTTTCTTGTCTGCCGGCTTCTGCATATCGGGCTGGAAAATCTGAAGAAGAAAGTATGTTAAGAGTCTTATTGGGAAATTTAAACAAGCTCTAATCTTGTTCAGGAAAGAGAGTATATATTAATGTAGCAAGACTGCAAGTAACTAAAAACGTTGAAATTTGAAAGAGTATAAACTGACAGACTGGTTGCCTACAACCAAAAAAGAAGTGGAATTGAGAGGATGGGATGAACTGGATGTAATCTTGTTCAGTGGCGATGCGTATGTAGATCATCCTTCGTTTGGTGCTGCCGTTATCGGACGTATGCTGGAAGCACAGGGGCTGAAAGTGGCTATCGTGCCGCAGCCTAACTGGCGCGATGACTTACGCGATTTCAAGAAGCTGGGACGACCACGACTGTTTTTCGGCGTTTCGGCTGGATGTATGGACAGTATGGTGAACAAATATACCGCCAATAAGCGCTTGCGCAGTGAGGATGCCTATACTCCCGACGGACGACACGATATGCGTCCGGAATATCCAAGCATTGTTTATACTCAAATTCTGAAGAAACTTTATCCTGACGTTCCTGTCGTTTTAGGTGGTATAGAGGCTTCCTTGCGACGGTTGACGCATTATGACTACTGGGTGGACAAGGTTCGTCCGTCTATCTTGATTGAATCGGGAGCCGACTTGCTGATTTATGGTATGGGAGAAAAACCTATCACCGATTTGTGCAAGCGTCTGAAGGATGAAAATGTGTTGCCGCACGATTTGTTGCAGACGGCTTATCTCTGCCGGAAATCTCAGTTCGTACCTGAAGAAAACGATTTGCGTCTTTTCTCTCACGAAGAATGTCTGAAGGATAAGAAAAAGCAGGCTCAGAACTTCCGACACATAGAAGAAGAATCGAATAAATACGAAGCTGCCCGCATCTATCAGGAAGTAGATAATAAAGTGGTGGTAGTCAATCCTCCCTATCCGCCCATGACACAGGGAGAACTCGACATGTCGTTCGACCTGCCTTATACGCGTTTGCCTCATCCTAAATATAAAGGGAAACGAATTCCGGCGTTCGATATGATAAAATTCTCGGTCAACATTCACCGGGGATGCTTTGGGGGATGTGCTTTTTGTACCATCTCTGCACATCAGGGAAAGTTTATCGTAAGCCGAAGCAAGGAAAGTATTTTGAAAGAGGTCAAAGCCATTACGGAAATGCCCGACTTCAAGGGATATTTAAGTGACCTCGGTGGTCCGTCGGCAAACATGTATGCCATGCACGGACGCGACGAGCGGATGTGTCGCCGGTGTAAACGCCCGTCGTGCATTCATCCGAAAGTTTGTCCAAATCTGAACACAGACCATCGTCCGTTGCTGGATATTTATCATGCGGTCGATGCGCTCCCCCAAATAAAGAAGAGCTTTATCGGTAGTGGAGTACGTTACGACTTGCTGTTGCACGAAAGCAAAGATCCGGAAGTGAATAAAAGTACGGCCGAATATACGAGAGAACTGATAGCACGCCACGTAAGCGGACGTTTGAAAGTGGCTCCTGAGCATACCAGCGACCGGGTGCTTTATATCATGCGTAAACCGCCGTTCGAACAGTTTTATCGTTTCAAACGTATTTTCGACCGAATCAATAAGGAACTAAACCTGCGCCAGCAAATCATTCCTTATTTCATCAGTAGTCATCCGGGGTGTACGGAAGAGGATATGGCCGAACTGGCTGTTATCACCAAACGGCTGGACTTTCATCTGGAACAGGTACAGGACTTCACTCCTACCCCGATGACTGTAGCCACAGAAGCATGGTATACTGGTTATCATCCTTATACACTGGAACCCGTCTTTTCGGCAAAGAGTCAGAAAGAAAAGCTGGCACAACGCATGTTTTTCTTCTGGTATAAGCCGGAAGAACGACGCGCCATTATCAGTGAGCTGAAGAAGATAGGACGCAGCGATCTGATAGACAAGCTGTACGGCAGATAGGAATCCGATAAAATACCCTAAATAGGGTATTTATAAAAAGAGCGGCAGAACGTATCTTTGCAGCAAATAACAAACAAATATGAATATAGCTGCACTTATCTCAGGCGGAGTAGACAGTGCCGTAGCCGTACACTTGCTCTGCGAACAGGGATATAAACCCGACTTATTTTATATCAAGATAGGGATGGATACCGACAACGAACTTAGTTGTACGGCAGAAGAGGATATTGAACTTGCCTCAGCTACTGCACATCGCTATGGACTGAAACTGAACATCATCGACCTCCAGAAAGAGTACTGGGATAATGTCGTAGCATATACCATAGAAAAGGTCCGCAGGGGGCTTACTCCTAATCCAGACGTGATGTGCAACAAGCTGATTAAGTTTGGCTGTTTCGAACAGAAAGCCGGATATGCTTACGATAAAATCGTTACCGGACATTACGCCTCTACTTGCCTGATAGACGGAAAGACCTGGCTGGCTACGGCCAAAGATCCGATAAAAGACCAGACTGATTTTTTGGCACAAATCGATTATCTGCAAGTTTCGAAACTGTGGTTTCCACTGGGAAGCTACATGAAACAGCAGATACGGGAAATAGCAACTCAAGCAAAACTACCCAGCGCACAACGTAAAGACAGTCAGGGAATCTGTTTTCTCGGAAAAATAAACTATAATGATTTTATCAGACGTTTCTTGGGAGAAAAAACAGGAACTATCGTCGAACTGGAAACAGGCAAGGAAATCGGTACGCATCGGGGCTTCTGGTTTCACACAATCGGACAGCGCAAAGGTCTGGGACTGGGTGGCGGACCGTGGTTCGTTGTAGATAAAGATACCGAAAACAATATTTTATATGTATCACACGGAGCTGATACGGAACAACAATACGGACACAAATTCCGGCTTGTTGACTTCCATTTCATTACAGACAATCCGTGGACTACAGGTACAGAACAGGAAATCCGTTTTAAGATTCGTCATACCGATACTTTTCAGAAAGGAAATCTTGTCTTTGATAATGGAACATGTTATATCGAAAGTAAAGATAGCGTGCAAGGTATCGCTCCCGGACAGTTTGGAGTGATTTACGACAGTGATGCTCATCTATGTATCGGAAGCGGAGAAATACGGAAATAATAAATTCTGTCCCTAAAAAGAATCGGGCACAAGTGTAGTCCTCTCTCCTACATAACCCTGTGCCTGATTTTATTATTTTAACTGTTGGAACTGATCAATCAACGATGTCAGATTGGCTGTAAACAAACGCGCGGAAATGGCAAGAAGAATAATTCCAAAGAATTTACGGATGATATAAATACCACCTTTACCCAACAGACGTTCGATACGGTCGGTCATCTTCAGTACAATGTACACCCACACCATATTCAGCAATAAAGCTATCACAATATTGATGGTTGCATATTCTGCACGAAGCGACAGTAAAGTAGTAAACGAACCGGCACCTGCAAGCAACGGAAAGACCAAAGGCACCAATGTAGCTTCTTTTATCGGTCCCGTATTCTTAAATATCTCGATATCAAGAATCATCTCCAATGACATCAGAAATATAACAAAAGCACCTGCTACGGCAAACGAAGCGATATCAACCTGAAACAGCTTCAGCATCATATCGCCGGCAAAAAAGAATCCCAGTAACAAAGCTGATGCTACCAATGTAGCTTGTACCGCATTTACAGCACGTCCCTTTTGCTTTAAATCCAGAATAATCGGTACAGCACCTATTATATCGATTACAGCAAACAATACGATAAATGCACTTATCAGTTCTTGAAAATTCAAACTTCCCATATTATTTAAAAATAAAATATAACACAAAGTTATGCAAAAATAGCCATATTACAAGAAAGCAAGCAAACATTATCAGACGGAAATAAACGATAAAAAAGGTAAAAGGCAAAAATACATCCAAAATATTCGCTATTTTTGTACGTTAAAATATAACTTAATAAAGTTAAATGTCAATGCAGAGCACTATGTACGATAAGCTTTTATTGCTTCCTCTGTTTCAAGGACTATGCAAGGAAGACTTTACTGCTATACTGGAAAAAGTTAGATTGCATTTTCAGAAGTATACAGCAGGAAGTTGCATTGTAAAACAAGGTGATTATTGCAACAATATCATTTTCATTTTACAAGGCGAAACACGCGCTGAGTCGGCAGACCAGACATATCATTATACAATCCATGAAACATTAAAAAGTCCGCAGATTATTGAGCCTTATTCGTTATTTGGCATGTATCCGCAATATACGGCATCATATTATGCTCATACAAATGTAAATGCTGTAACTATCGACAAGGCTTATATTTTATCGGAACTTAACAAGTATGAGATTTTTCAGCTTAATTATCTGAACATGCTGAGTAACCGGGCACAAACTATTTACCGGAAGCTAAGAAGTCCGCATGCCAGTGATACGCTGGACAAAATCGTAAACTTTATGCTTTTACGATGTATCACTCCTACCGGAGAAAAGAAACTTCAGATTCGCATGGAAGATCTTGCTGAACAGATAGACGATACCCGGATAAATGTTTCAAAAGTACTGAACGAACTAAAGAATGAAGGAATAATCCGTTTAAGCCGCCGAGTTATCGAAATACCAAGCATGGAAGCGCTTAGTCATTATAAAGAAAACAAAAAGAAATTATTCATGGAAAATCCATTTTTACAACCTTATAATACTCCTCATGGAACCGTTCCGTTTAATAAAATAGCTCTGGCTCATTACGAACCGGCTATCCGTGAAGGAATAAATCAGGAAGATGAAGAAATAAATGCTATTGTTACGAACTCGGAAAAGCCAACATTCGACAATACAATATTGGCACTGGAGCAGTCGGGTGAACTGTTGGAACGAGTTACTACGGTAATGTTTAACCTGATGAGTGCTGAAACATGTGATGAGCTGGAAGCAATCGCTGAAAAAATGATGCCTTTACTTTCTGAACATAGCAACAATATTAGCTTGAATGAAGATTTATTCAAGCGCATCAAGGCTGTTTACGATGAAAGAAATACACTGGAACTTACAGACGAAGAACGACGACTGCTGGAAAAAACTTACGATGGGTTTGTCCGCAATGGTGCTAACCTGTCGAAAAAAGATAAAGCAACATTCCGAAAAATCAGCACGGAACTGAGTACACTGACGCTTCGCTTTTCACAAAATCATTTAAAGGAAACGAATAACTACGAACTCATACTTAACTCGGAAGAACAATTGAAAGGGCTTCCGGAAAGTGCCATAGAAGCAGCCGCACATACGGCTAAAGAGAAAGGCAAGTCCGGATGGGTTATCACCTTACAGGCACCCAGCTATGTACCTTTTATGAAATATTGTGATGACCGTAATTTGCGACGGGAGCTTTACATGGCTTACAATACGCAGTGCATGCACGATAATGAACAGAATAATCAGGAAATTGTAAAACAACTGGTAAACTTACGTATGCAACTTGCCCAGTTGCTCGGTTTCAAGGATTATGCAGACTACGCACTGCGTAAACGCATGGCAGAAAACAGCGACAATGTATACCGGCTACTCAATCAGCTCTTAGAAGCATATACTCCGACTGCCCACAAAGAGGTAGCCGAAGTGGAGGCTCTTGCCAGGAAGTTGGAAGGTAATGATTTCAAACTGATGCCGTGGGATTTCTCATACTACTCAGAAAAGCTGAAGAATGAGAAATTCAATTTCGATGAAGAAATACTGCGCCCTTATTTCGAACTTAGCCGTGTGAAAGAAGGAGTTTTCGGACTTGCAACACGCTTGTACGGCATCTCATTCAAGGAAAATAAAAACATTCCGGTTTATCACCCGGATGTGCAAGCGTATGAAGTATACGATAAAGACGGTAGTTACCTGGCTGTACTTTATACGGACTTTCATCCTCGTGCCGGCAAACGTTCGGGAGCCTGGATGACAAGCTACAAGGAACAATGGATAGAAGCCGATGGCACCAATAGTCGTCCTCATGTTTCCGTAACCATGAACTTTACCAAACCGACACCTGATAAGCCAGCACTGCTGACATTCTCGGAAGTCAATACTTTTCTTCATGAATTCGGGCATGCACTTCATGGCATATTTGCCAATACTCGGTTTAAAAGTATGAGCGGAACAAATGTTTATTGGGATTTTGTAGAGCTTCCATCGCAAATTATGGAAAACTTTGCAATTGAAAAAGATTTTCTTAATACATTTGCACGTCACTACCAGACAAATGGACCTATTCCAGAGGAATTATTGCAACGCATTATAGATGCATCCAACTTCAATGTTGCCTATGCATGCTTGCGACAAATAAGTTTCGGGCTGCTTGATATGGCTTGGTACACCCGAAAAGAGACCTTCGAAGGGGACGTTCGTAAATATGAACACGAAGCGTGGAAACGTACGCAATTATTACCTCAGATAGAAGACACTTGTATGACGGTTCAATTCGGGCATATTATGTCGGGAGGATATTCGGCTGGATATTACAGTTACAAGTGGGCTGAAGTGCTTGATGCAGATGCATTCTCTGTTTTCAAGGAAAAAGGTATCTTCAACCAAACAGTGGCACAATCTTTCCGCGACAATATTCTGTCGAAGGGAGGAACAGAACATCCCATGGTGCTCTACAAACGCTTCCGAGGACAAGAGCCGACGATTGATGCTTTATTAAAACGAAATGGTATAAGATGAAACAAAAATTAAAAACATACGGAGTCTGTATATTATTGCTTGCCTTGCCTTTCTTGTTTGCAGGCTGCAATCAGGAAGATGACATCAACGAGATCTTTGTAAGCGGACAGTGGCAACTGGTAAATTACTATACAGGAATAGACTGGAACAACTATAATGCCAACGCACAGCCAACATATACAAAACCGGAGGACTTGAAAGTTATCAATAAATTTAGTATAACATTTGGTGAAGACGGTACGGTGCAAGGCAGCATAGAAAACGGTACTTATACAGGAAAATGGCAAGCCGATCCTAAAAGCCGGTCCATCACAATTACACGAATAGAGTGCAGTGTCAGCTTGTCTGGTAAGAATAAAGAATTTATAGATAGATTGAAGAACGTACAATTCTACCAAGGTGACAACATAATGTTGCGCCTTGCTCCGAATGAACGTACTACTTGTATGCAATTTAGACATTAATATATATGGAAAATACAGAGAACAAACAAGAAATACTCGATAAGCGCTACATGCGAATGGCTACTATCTGGGCAGAAAACTCTTATTGCAACCGGCGAAAAGTGGGAGCGCTGATTGTAAAAAATAAAATGATTATTTCCGACGGATACAATGGTACTCCTGCTGGATTTGAAAATGTTTGTGAAGATGAACATGGCATAACCAAGCCTTATGTTCTCCACGCAGAAGCCAATGCCATCACCAAAATAGCTAGATCGAACAATAGCAGCGAAGGTGCCACGCTTTATGTCACGGCATCTCCCTGCATAGAGTGTGCAAAACTGATTATTCAGGCGGGCATAAAGCGTGTGGTTTTTGCCGAAAAATATCGGCTGGAAGACGGTCTGGAACTCCTAAAACGTGCGAATATAGAACTGGTTTATTTAACTCCTAACGAATAAAGATATATGAGCAACAATAAAAATCGATTGATGCCTTTCTTGATGGCTATTTGTCTGGTAGCAGGTATCTTGATAGGAACATTTTATACAAATCATTTTTCCGGCAACAAATTGGGTATTATCAATACATCTTCCAATAAGTTGAATGCTTTGTTGCACATTATCGACGAGCAATATGTAGATACTGTCAATATGTTTAATCTGGTGGAGGAGGCCATGCCGCAGATTCTTGCAGAGCTGGACCCCCACTCTTCTTATATTCCGGCCAAAGATCTTGAGGCTGTAAATTCAGACCTGAAAGGAAGTTTCAGTGGTATCGGAGTCCAGTTTACTATACAAGATGATACAATTCATATCAACAGTGTCATTCAGGGTGGACCGTCAGAAAAAGTAGGGTTACTGGCCGGCGACCGTATCGTGGAAGTAGATGACTCTGCTTTCGTTGGTAAAATAGTAACCAATGCAGAAGCCATGCGTCGCCTGAAAGGAGAAAAAGGAAGCAAAGTAAAACTGGGTATTTACCGTCCGGGAGAAAAAGAGCTATTACATTTTACGGTAATACGTGGAGATATTCCTGTAAAGAGTATTGATGCCGCATACATGATTAATGATAAATTCGGATATGTAAAAGTTAATAAATTTGGCGAAACAACTTATCCGGAATTGCTTGTTGCACTGGCAAAACTGTCACAAGCTAACTGCAAAGGAATGATTATAGACCTTCGTGGAAATACGGGAGGATATATGGCAGCAGCAATCCAAATGGTAAACGAATTTTTGCCAAACAACAAACTGATTGTCTATACCGAAGGTAGAAAATCTCCTCGTGAAAATTACACATCAAATGGAACAGGAAGTAGTCAGACGATGCCGCTCATTGTGCTGATGGATGAAGGCTCTGCCTCTGCAAGTGAAATTTTTGCAGGAGCTATTCAAGATAACGACCGTGGTACAATTATCGGTCGCCGTTCTTTTGGTAAAGGTCTGGTTCAACAACCAATCGAATTTAGCGACGGTTCTGCTATCCGACTGACAATTGCACGTTATTATACTCCTTCGGGACGTTGCATACAGAAACCCTACGAAAAAGGTAATGATGCTGAATATGAAATGGATATCATTACACGATACGAACATGGGGAATTCTTCTCGGCCGACAGCATCAAGCAGAACATCAAGGAAATATATCATACAAGTCTGGGACGTACTGTCTATGGAGGTGGAGGTATTATGCCGGATATCTTTGTTCCACAGGATACTACGGGAATGACATCTTATTACCGAATGGCTGCAACACGTGGATTGATTGTCCGATACACGCTCGACTATACCGACAAAAATCGCAGCAAACTTCAGGAATATGATACGCCACAGAAAATGGAAACTTATCTAAAAACGCAAAACTTGCTTGAGAAATTTGCAGAATATGCAGAAGGAAAAGGATTGAAACGCCGTAATATTCTGATGTATAAATCGAAGAAGTTGTTTGAAGAGAGTCTTTATGGCAACATCATTTACAATATGTTGGGAATGGAAGCATATATTACTTATTCAAACCAAACAGATACAACAGTACAAAAGGCACTTGAAGTTTTGGAAAATGGAGAATCGTTTCCCAAAGCTCCTGAAGCAGAAATCAAAAAATAATAGTTTCCTTTTATAGGGAATCTATAAAAAATAAAGGCACACAATGAATTTTTCTATTTTATTCCTTGTGTGCCTTCTTTATTACTACTTATAACAAAAAAATCTGAAGTCTATGGAAAAAGAAGAAAAACGCTTACTTCGACGCTACATTGCAAATAAAAAGGAAACTTATACCAAAGATAAGTTATTGGAATACTCCTTATCACTATTGGACAGCTTAGAGAAACATCCGGTCTTTATTCAAGCTGATACGATTTTATTATATTATTCTCTACCAGATGAAGTACAGACGCACGAGTTTGTAGACAAATGGAGTAAGAATAAGCATATCATTCTTCCAGTAGTAAAGGGAGAAGAACTCGAATTACGACGCTATACGGGTAAGCAAGATTTACAGAAAGGAAGTTACGGCATTGAAGAACCGCAAGGCGAAGTATTTACGGATTATGAAAATATCGATTTGGCAATTATACCCGGAGTAGCATTCGATATGCAAGGAAACCGTCTGGGACGAGGAAAAGGATACTACGACCGATTATTAAAGCAACTCAACGCTTACAAGATAGGTATCTGTTTTCATTTCCAAATCTGCGACCAAATTCCAACAGAAGCATTCGATAAACCAATGGATGAAATCTGGAGTGAACAAACCCACTTCACTCCATCCAGGTGAATAGCGGTTCAAATAAAAGAGGAATCAACGAAATATGATGTTCACGATAACTTGTGATCCGACCTGCGCATTTAAGTTGCGCACCAGTAACTGACGGCTCATCATCAGCTCTTGCCGAAGTACCGAAGAGGATAAGTGCACATAAAGTACTTGATTCTTGATATATAAATTTGTCGTATACCGAGATATGGTTTCTCCCACGACATCCTTCCAGGCATCAACCAACCGGTATTCATTCAACGGGGTTTCCAGTCCCTCCTGCCTGAGCAGCCTGCGTATTACATCACCAACTTGTTCTGTATTATCTCGTTTCATACCTCCTCCTCACTGTGGCGCTCGGAAACCTCCCCATCTTCCACTTCAAATAGTTTATAATCTCCTTTTATTTTTCGTAAAATCTTATCCAGATGATCCCTGTTTGTATCAGTTACAAATATCTGTCCAAAACTATCTCCTGCCACCAGCTTCACAATCTGCTCTACACGTGAAGCATCCAGCTTATCAAAGATATCATCCAACAGAACAATCGGCGTTGTACGACTTCCTGTCCGCTTCAGGAACTCAAATTGAGCAAGCTTCAAAGCAATCAGATAGGTCTTGTTCTGCCCCTGAGAACCTTCCCGCTTGATAGGGAAATCACCTAACTGCATAATCAAATCATCCTTATGTATGCCACGGGTAGAGTACCCTAAGATACGATCACGCTGCCGGGTACCTTTCAACTGTTCCAAAAGATCACCCTCAGCTGCATGCGATTCATACATAAGACTAACCTGTTCTCTGTCTTGAGAAATATATGAATAATACGACTGAAACACAGGTATAAACTCATCAATAAACTCTTTTCGCTTACGATACACCGTTTCACCGGCAACAGCCATCATTTCCTCCCATACCAGCATCAGCTCCTCTTCTGGCTCCATATCTGCCTTAAGCAATGAATTACGCTGAAGAAGTGCTTTGTTGTAACGTATCAATGCATCCAAATACTCACGGTCAAACTGAGAAATGACAACGTCCATAAAGCGCCGACGTTCCTCACTTCCACCGGCAATTAACCAAGAATCGGCAGGTGAAACCATGACAAGTGGAATCAGACCTATATGGTCGGACAAACGTGAATATTCTTTCTTATTCCGCTTGAATTGTTTTTTCTGACGACGTTTTAAGCCACAATATACTTCTTCAGGTTCTCCGTCGTCAGTCTCATAAAATCCTTGTATCACAAAAAAGTCACAATCATGCAAAATGTTCTGCGAATCAATGGCATTGGTCGCACTTTTGCAAAACGACAAGTAATAAACAGCATCCAGCAAATTGGTCTTTCCCATTCCGTTTTTGCCAATGATACAGTTCATTTTATGAGAAAAAGCAAGTTCCACCTGCTCCAGATTTTTGTAATTTAATATAGAGATGCGTTTAAGCCACATAGTCAAAACCTTATTTTCAGCTTACAAAATTAACAATAAAAGCATGACAGATAAAAAAACATGCTCTCAAATTTCATTTATAAATATAAATAAACTACTTTTGCTGACCGAAATGTAAACATATCAAATAATAACAGAGAAATAATAAAAAAATAATTAAATAAAATGGCAGAACAAAAACACACTCATGACCCTTTGAATGTAGACGAAGCGTTGAGTACTTCCGAAGCATTCCTTTTCAAGTACAAAAACCTGTTGGTTGGTATTGTAGTAGCTATTGTTGTCATCGTATGCGGAACATTGGCCTACAAACATTTTATCGGCGAACCTAAAGAGTTGAAGGCTTCTGAAGCTCTCTTCAAGGGCGAACAATATTTCGGCAATGACAACTACGAAGTTGCACTGAAAGGTGACAGCCTCGGTTATGCCGGTTTCTTAAAGATTGCAGATGAGTTCAGCGGAACAGACGCTGGTAACTTGGCAAATGCTTATGCAGGTATCTGCTATGCACAACTCGGCAAATACGAAGAAGCTACTAAATATTTAGATAAATTTAGTGCAGATGATTATATGGTTGCTCCAGCTGTTATGGGTACAATGGGTAATTGCTACGCACAAATGGGACAACTTGACAAAGCAGCTGCAACTTTGCTGAAAGCAGCAGATAAAGCAAACAGTACAACTTTAAGTCCTATCTATTTGCTTCAGGCTGGCCAGATACTGGAAAAGCAGGGTAAAAATGCAGAAGCTGTAGAAGCTTACAAGCAAATTAAAACTAAATATGCAAATTCTTATCAAGCAATGGACATCGACAAATACATCGATCGCGCCTCTATTAAATAAGATTAGCTTATTACATATATAATATAAGGTATTGTCATTCGGAGCAAAGCGAAGAATCTCGGATACATCAACGTGGATGCTCATGAGATTCAGACTTTACTCCGAATGATTTTTTATTTAGAATTCTTAATTTAATCATTTAATTGTATAATCATTATGGCAACCGCTTATCATAACCTTTCCGATTACGATTTCAATTCTGTCCCCGATGCTTCTCAGATGCGTTTTGGCATTGTAGTATCCGAATGGAATAGCAATATCACTGGAGCATTACTTTCCGGTGCAGTACAGACATTAAAAAAACATGGAGCTAAAGACGAAAACATCCTGGTTCAAACTGTACCTGGAAGTTTCGAGTTGACTTTTGGCTCCGCACAAATGATAAAAAGTGGAAAAGTTGACGCAGTAATAGCACTGGGATGTGTAGTACGTGGAGATACTCCCCATTTTGACTATGTTTGTGCTGGGGCAACTCAAGGAATTACTCAATTGAATGCAACTACCGATACACCAGTTATTTACGGATTGATAACTACCAACAATATGGAACAAGCCGAAGAAAGAGCTGGAGGAAAATTAGGTAACAAAGGTGACGAATGTGCAATTACTGCAATAAAAATGATCGATTTTGCTTGCAGATTAAAAAAATAGTTGTACCTTTGCATCGCAATTGAGAAAAACACTAACCAATCAGTTGCGAAAGGGCAAATACCAGAGTGGCCAAATGGGGCAGACTGTAAATCTGCTGGCTTACGCCTTCGGTGGTTCGAATCCATCTTTGCCCACTAAAATTGCGGAAGTAGCTCAGTCGATAGAGCATTAGCCTTCCAAGCTGAGGGTCGCGGG
>ENA-UONW01000095-UONW01000095.1-human-gut-metagenome-genome-assembly--contig:-CS52-NODE-95-length-132848-cov-31.447433_pt1 | contig 132848 bp, 112 predicted proteins | sample MGYA00242463_ERZ724010 | MGnify/ENA metagenome assembly ERZ724010
CATAATCACTTCATATGCCATTTTATTTTTGGGGACATTTACTGAATATCCCTTTTTAGAGTTCGATGTCTTTACCAGATTCCTTCCAGTTTTCGAATCCTTTATCCAGGTTGTAAACCTTAAACCCTTTTTTAGTCAAGATACGTGCTGCATTACGACTTCTTCTTCCGCTCTTGCAGTACACAGCCACCGGGCGTTCCTTGTCGAGCAGTTCATCTGCTTCTGCTGCAAATTTTTCGTCCAGAACATTGATGTTCAGGCTACCCGGAATATGTCCCTGACTATATTCGGCTACAGTACGTACGTCCACCCGCTGAATATTTTCGTCCTGAATCAGTTTTTCGAAGTCATCGGATGACAGGTTCTTGAATTTATCTTGTGATTTGGCGCTGCATGCGAATAACCCGAACAGGCAGGCGCATACAAAAAACATAAAGTAAATGCTCTTAATCATAGTGTTTACTGTTTATTGGTAATCAAATTCCCGATAGGTTTCTTGCTCCTTGTAAGTATTGAGGCTAAAGTGGATTTTATCGCCTTTTCTCAACAATTGCAAATAATTCTTGAGCGGAACCGACAAGTATACTTGTTTGGTAAACGCTTCATAATCGTTCTTCCGGTCGTGGTACAGGCGCAGGTTCAGTGTCTGTGTACCGTCTTCGTTGGGAGTAAAGCCTTCATCAATGAAATGATATGCATGAGTCTGGTCCTTATACTGTACCAGCAGTATCATATTCACATAGTTGCCCGACAGCCAGATACTTTGTATATCTACCGGATCGGTTTTGATGTTTCCTTTGAAAGCGGCTTCAGCAACCGGATCCATCGATAAAACAAGCTGACATGAATACAGTTGGGCGGCAGTTTCTTTGCCATCCTCCTGTGGCAGGGGCTCGTAAATGGATATTGTACGATAGAGTGTATCGGCTACCAGTCCTCCCAGACCGTCACGCTGAAGCACAGGATATACGGTTCCGTTATCTGCAACCAGTTGTGAGATGGTTCCCTCATGGTCAGTCTGTACACCGATAAATTCGGTTACCACACTGGGGTATACATAGTCTTCTTCCTTGCATCCTTCCCAAAGAAGCATGCAAAGAAGAAGAACCATTGCTATCGCTTGTTTCATACGTTCAGAGCTTTCTGGTGGTTGAGTGCCGGATTGGCATACATTGTCAGCATACAACGGCGCAGGAAGGCTTCGTCCTTGTTGGGCAACTGAATCATATCCAGTTTCTTCTGCAAGTAATTTTCGAAGCGCACCTTATCGTCATTTGTATAATGACTGGCAAAAGTTTGTCCGCCTTCCAGCAGATCGCATGCCACATAATTTCCCGGATAGATACGGTAATTGCGGTGGATATGCACATCAATCAGTTCGGATATCTTGGAGAACACTTCCGTTTTAGGGAGTCCTCGCAAGGCTTCCAGTTCTTCGTTGATGCAGGGAGCTGTCTGGAAATGTACTCTTCCCTTGTAACCGAATATACCTGTCTGCATATTGTTCAGGTCGTCTTCCTGACTTTTCTTGAACCCTTCGATATCACGCTTCTGCTGCATCTCCTGTGCTTTCAGATAGTCACACGGATCATATTCATACGATAAGGCAGTAGGAACGATATTCAGTTCTTTCAACCGGTCGATGATATCACCTTCGCCCGCCATGGCAAGCATTTTCAATACGCTGTCCTGTGTCCGGTCGTTCGAGTCTTTGGCTCTTCCTTCCCGTTGGGCAATCCATACGTTTTCCTTTTTTTGCGTAATCGCAAAATGAATGTAACGCGACATGCGAGCCGATGATTCCAGCATCTGGCGCATCGAAAGGGCACGCTGTACGATAAATGCCTTGTTTATACGTACCAGTTTCTTGATCCATGGGAAGATCAGCAGATTATCGCCGATGGCAATTTCTACGGTTGTCGGAAAATGATTGTCTAAAAGTCCGACAGACAGAAATCCCGGGTCTAAAACAATGTCGCGGTGATTCGAAACGAAAGTATAATTCCGGCTCTTATCACTCAGCGAAGATGTGTCCATGTCGAAACCATCGCTGTACTTGTCGATGATATCGTGGAGCAGTTTGTGGAAAAATGTCTTCTGTACATCCAGATTCGTCTTACATTGATACAGCTTTGCAGCAAGCATTTCAACAGGTACCCCGGGAATGATATTTGTCAGCACTGCCTGAAATGAGGGATCGGCTAACAACTCCTTGAAGATCTGTGGAAGCTCTTCGGGAGAATAGGGACGGATTTCGTCAAACTCGGCAGGTATGTTCATGTTTTTCTGTTTTATAAGTCAATGTTCAAATATACGGAATTTCCGGTTATTTTTGAAATGAATCTTCGATAATATCTGTCATGACATCCTTGATGTCAATGCCGGCGGCACGAACCTGCTGCGGGATGAAGCTGGTAGCTGTCATGCCCGGAGTGGTATTGATTTCCAGCATGTTGATTTTTTCTCCTTCCGTGATGATGTAGTCCACGCGTACAATACCCTTGCATCCCAGTATGTCGTAGATAGCCGAAGTCAGTTTCTGTACACGGTCGGTCAGTTCCGGGCTAAGGCGTGCCGGAGTGATTTCAGTCACTTCGCCTTTATATTTTGCATTATAGTCGAAGAACTCATTTTTGCTGACAACTTCGGTAATGGGAAGGACAACCGATTTGTCTTTGGTCTTGTAGCAGCCGTTGGCAAGTTCAATACCATCCATGAAAGCCTCAATCATGACATCGTCCGATTCGGCAAAGGCCTCTTTCAGGGCAGGCTGTATCTGGTCGGCTGTCTTTACCTTTGTTACTCCGAAGCTGGAGCCACTGGCATTAGGCTTGATAAAGCAGGGAAGACCAATTTTCTCGATGACATCCTGATCGCTTATGCCGTGGCGTTTGTTTACCAGCAGCGATTCGGCTACACGTACACCGAAACCTTTCAGGTACTGGTTCAGTGTGAATTTGCTGAATGTCATGGCCGAAACCAGCACGTCGCAAGTAGAGTAGGGGATACCCAGCAGTTCGAAATAGCCTTGCAGAATACCATTTTCTCCCGGAGTGCCGTGGATGGTAATGTATGCAAAGTCGGGTTTCACCTTCTGTCCGTCGTGACTGAAGCTGAAATCGTTCTTGTCTATCGGTGCACGACTGCCGTCGGGCAACAAAGCCTCCCATTTTTTCTTGGTGAGCTCTACTATATATAAGGTGTACTTATCTTTGTCGATAAAAGAGTATATGCCTTCTGCGCTACGCATGGAGACATCATGTTCCGAAGAATCTCCTCCGGCAACAATAGTAATGATGCGTTTCATAATTTGTTTGTTATTCTTCTCTGTTACTTATATATGTTCTCCATTTGTCCAGCAGACGGGTCATGTCTTCGGGCAATTCGGATGTAAAGAACATCTCTTTGCCTGTACGCGGATGAACAAATCCCAGCGTTTTGGCGTGAAGTGCCTGACGGGGACAAATCTCGAAGCAGTTGTTTACAAATTGTTTGTATTTGCTGAAGTGAGTACCTTTCAGTATTTCGTGACCACCGTAACGCTCATCGTTGAACAATACGTGTCCGATGTGCTTCATGTGTACACGAATCTGATGGGTACGTCCGGTTTCCAGCACACACTTTACCAGTGTGACATAACCCAGACGCTCCAGTACCTGATAATGAGTCACAGCATGTTTACCCTGAGTAGGGTCGCTCATGACAGCCATCTGCATGCGGTCTTTGGGGTTGCGTCCGATATTTCCGGTGATGGTTCCTTCGTCTTCATCGATGATGCCCCACACCAGTGCATTATATTCGCGCTTGGTGGTCTTGTTGTAGAACTGCAATCCCAGGCTGGTCTTTGCATCGGGAGTCTTGGCCACAACCAGCAATCCCGAAGTGTCCTTGTCGATACGGTGAACCAGTCCCACCTGCGGGTCGTTTGGATCGTAGGAAGGTACGTCACGCAGATGCCAAGCAATGGCATTCACCAGCGTGCCGTGATAATTTCCGCATCCCGGATGTACTACCAGTCCTGCGGGCTTGTTAATGACCATCAGGTCATCATCCTCGTAAACAATGTTCAGCGGAATATCCTCGGGAATAATATCATTGTCGTAGCGTGGACGGTCCATCATGACGGTCAGCACGTCGAGCGGCTTTACTTTATAGCTGCTTTTTACCGGCTTGCCGTTTGCCATGACAAACCCTGCGTCGGCCGCCGCCTGAATACGGTTGCGCGAAGCATTCACGATGCGTTCGAACAGATACTTGTCGATGCGCACCGGTGTCTGTCCTTTATCTACTACTACACGGAAGTGCTCGTATAATTCGGAAGAACGCTCTACCGGCTCTACATCATCCAGCGAGTCGTCCAGTTCGTTTATATAATCTTCTGCCATTCGTTGTCTTGAACTTGTTGAATCTTTTAGAACCACGAATCGTCTACAGTAGGAGCCTCTTCTCCCGCTGCATCCATTTCTATTTGCATATTAAGTGAGTCCATGCTCAGCGAATCACGTATTTGCGTGCTGCCGATACACAGCGTCAGCAGCGCCTCGCTCGGTACTTTGTCGCCTGCCTTCAGCGAACGTCCTCTGTACTTGATGCCGTATACCCAGTCTTGTTCTCCTGCTACCATTTCGGGTTCCGTCAGGCGGAATCCCATGGCTTTCAGCTTGGCGGCAGCCTGACGCATGGAGCTGTTGTCGATGACATCAGGAATTTTCACCTTAGGAACCTCGTTGGTATTGATGGTCAGGTAGATGGTTCTTCCCTTCTTTACCCGCATTCCTCCTGCCGGAGTCTGGTCGAGAACGATGCCCGCGGGCAGTTCCTTTACATAATTCGAATCTATTACTACGCCTTGCATGGATTGCTGGTTCAGCAATATCTGCGCCTGGCTTAACTCCTTATTCTTAATGTTGGGCACTACATACGATTCTCCGTGATGAGTATAGATGTCAAGTCCCCACAACGTACCGTATACGATAACAACAATGGCTACCACCATACCGATGATGTTGAGCCAGAAAAAACGGTTATTCTTGAATGAAAAGAAATCTTTCAGTGTCACCATATTATTCAGCTATATAATTTTTGCAAAGATACAATTTTTTCTTTTCCGCTATGCTTTGTGAAAAGAAAAGCCGCAAAACGCTATCTCAGCATCTTGCGGCTCTCTTAAATCTTTCTGTCTAACGTTCTTATGCTTTAACGCCGTTGTATTCGTCTGATATAGTCAGTTTTTTACGACCTTTAGCACGACGTGCAGCCAATACTCGGCGACCGTTTGCAGTTGCCATTCTTTCGCGGAAACCGTGTTTGTTTCTTCTCTTTCTGTTAGAGGGTTGGTAAGTTCTTTTCATTTTCGTATATACTATTTATGTTATTATTCTATGCGTTCGGGCTGCAAAATTAGTGACTTTTTTTAAATAAACCAATAGCTAAATCATTTTTAGACAAATCTTTTTGCGTTTTTTCGTGATTTAGATTAATTTTGCACTCGAATTATTACGCAACAATCAATAATAACATAATAATAAAAGGATTTAGTTATGATTAATGCTCAAGACATTAAGATCGGAACAGCTATCCGTATGGATGGAAAGCTGTATTTCTGTATCGACTTTTTGCATGTAAAACCGGGTAAAGGAAACACTTTCATGCGTACAAAACTGAAAGATGTTGTTGATGGTTATGTATTGGAACGTCGTTTCAACATCGGTGAAAAACTGGAAGATGTACGCGTAGAACGCCGTCCGTACCAGTATTTGTACAAGGAAGGTGAAGATTATATCTTCATGAACCAGGAAACATACGAACAGGTGCCTATCGCTCACGATCTGATCGAAGGTGTTGACTTCCTGAAAGAAGAAATGGTAGTAGACGTTGTATCTGATGCTTCTACTGAAACTATCTTGTTCGCTGAATTGCCGGTTAAGGTTCAGTTGAAGGTTACTTACACAGAACCGGGACTGAAAGGCGATACTGCTACAAACGCTACTAAGCCTGCTACTGTTGAAACAGGTGCTACTGTACGTGTGCCTTTGTTCATCAATCAGGACGAAATCATCGAAGTTGATACTCGCGATGGTTCTTACGTAGGTCGTGTAAAAGCATAATTTATCAGACTGATATATATAATAGGTGAAAAGCCATTCCTGCAATGAAGCGGGAATGGCTTTTTGGTTTATTGCCGGCTCATCGTCAGAACAGGATAAGTCCTACCGACAATGCCGTAAATTCGGGGCCGTATGCTGTGTCGAGTACTTTGCACGGGCTGTATTTTACGTAGAATCCTACAGACTTGTAGCTGATGGAGGCTTGGAGGTCGACTGTAACCGGAGTCTGATGAATGTTATTGTCGGTCAGTTTGTATTCCTGTCCTTCCAGCTTATACCGCGTTTTCAGACTGGCATGCGTGTTGAAATTGACGATGGCTCCTACGCTGAAGCTGAAATCGTTTTTCGTTTCATGAGTAAACATAACGGGAAACGCCCAACTGAATACTTTGATACGTGAGAACTGAATGTCGGCTCCCTCCGGATAACTGCCGATGTATATATCGGTTCCTGCATCTTTTATAAAACGCTGCTTGCCCGTCATCCGGTAGTTGCGCCAGCTGCACGCAACTCCGATGGAGAGGGAGGTTTCTGTATTCCACGGGTAATAGGCCCATCCGAAGGTAGGAGTGGTGATTTCCCACGATGAGCCCATGTTCACATCCATGCCACCGGGAGCTCCTTGCACGCTGGAAAGTCCTATCTTGAAGTCTTTCACCTGAAATTCATTCCGCTTGTTTCTTTTGGCCGATGTGCGTTTTTTGAACGGAATGTTGAAATCCCAGTTGCTGCTGCGTTCCTTGGTAACGGAAACTTCCGAAGGAGATAATTCCACATCACGGGTGTAACGGAAGTTAGGATTCCCTTTCTTACCCTCTATTTCGACCTTGAAACGATTGTCTGATTCCGTAATGGTTACCCGTTCCGGATTTTCCACACTTACTACACTTTCTACTTTCAGCGAGTCTGTACTTCCGGCATATCCGTTTGCCGCAGCCAGCAGGAGTCCTGCCAGCAAAAATATTTTTCTCATATTTTCAGTTGTATTATGAATTACCATTTTATTTGAACAGTTGTTTCAGCTCTTCCAGCGTGACTTGTCCCTCCATGTATACCACAGTCACTTCCGGTTTCTTGCTGCCGCCGGGAGCTATTGCGGCATTCCGGTAGAACAGATACCGGTAACTTTCATCTCGTGCCGGGAAACAGTAGAAACCATAGTAGAGCCGTTTCCCTACCGTTCCCACCTCCTTGTCGACGGCCGATGCGGCATCCTGGCTGACGAGTGCTTCGATTTCTTCCGACAACGCCGGAGCATCGGTCACCGTCAGGCTGCGGAAAAGCGTCAGGTGGTACTTTTTCAGTTCCTTACCTTTGATAAGAACTTCTACCGCCCGTTTGTCTTGCTTGAAGCGCCCGCCGAACAGGGACTCTACATGCATACCCTTCTGTGCCCACAGAGGCAGTGCAATCAGCAGAGTCATCCATATTATAATCCATCGTCTTATCATATATCTATTTATTTTTGATTGTCAACTGATGCAGATTCTCCTTCCTCCAGCGTCTGGAAGATATCCGATAACTGCCCCTGAAGGGTTTCTTCGGGTGAATCGTGGCGTACCTTTTCCACCGATTTCAGGGCCTCGGCCAGTACAATTTCCTTGTCGGTACAGCGTTCGCCGTTGATGTAGGCCACGCATACGTTCGCCCTTTCCGTCCACTGCCAGGCGGTTACCATCGTTAGGATGGCTGCAACTGCCGCTGCTGCCGCATAGTACCGCAACCGTATGCTGCGTGTCCGCTGCTTGCGGTGTACGGCGCGTCCGGTAGCGACATATCCCATGACGGCACGAAGTTCATCGAACTCTTTGCCTTGTGCCTCCGGAGTAGCCAGAAAGCGTGCCAGCGCCTCTTCTTCCGCATCGGTCGTTTCAGCTTCAAAATACCGTGCCGCCAGCTCCTTCCACTGTTGAAAAGTTCGTTCGTATTCTTTCATCGTTCCATTTGTTTTAAGTAACATTCCCTGATTTCTTTTCTCGCTCTCGACAGTTGCATGCGTACGGCAGGTTCCTGCATGCCCAGACTCTCGGCTATCTCGCTGTACGTCTTTCCGTCGTATTCCTTCATGTGCAGAATCTGCTGCTGGAGAGGTGTCAGCCGGAGTTCGATGATACGTTCCACCATGCGGAAGCGTTCTTCTTTCTCCAGACTGTCGGCTGCCGAATCGGAGATGGAATCATCTCGGTTCTCGTCCAGTTCCACCGTAGGCAGGTGATTCTTCTTGCGCAAGGTATCGATGCACAGATTCTTTACCGTGACTACCGTGAGGGCTTCTGCTTCTTCGCGCGAACCGATCTGGTCGGCATGCTTCCACAAGCGGAAGAACGCCTCCTGTAGTGCATCGTCGGCATCCTCCTTATTGGGCAGGAAGCGCATGGCCAGTCTGAGAAAACCGTTTCTCAGCTCGGTGAAAGTCGATGTCAGTGTTTCTTTACTCATGCTTTGTTAATCGGGTCGTACGAATTGTTTTCAAAAAGGTAAACGTAAAGCTATATGTTTTGTAACAAGGGAAGAATAAAAATTTCTTCTTTTTTTTTTTTCTCTCGCCGAAGATGGGGAAAACAAATCGTTTGTTGCCGAAAAAAATCGTGCTGGCGATGTTGTCGGCTGTCCGTCGTCTTTCCCGGAAAATGTCGGGACGTTTTTTTATTTTTTGTACAAAATCAAAAAAACTTTGTACAAAAAAATATCCGGAATCCGGCAGGCTTTCAGAAACCGTTCGTTGTGTATGCGGAAAATGTTGAAGAAACTCCGCCAAAGTTCAGCATACTTTCAAGAAAGACGTATCTTTGTAAAATAAACCGAACGAACAGACTATGAGATATTCTTTTATTATTCCCGTATACAATCGTCCCGATGAGGTGGATGAGCTGCTGCAAAGTCTGACGGAACAGACGCTGGATGATTTTGAAGTGCTGGTTGTGGAAGACGGATCGTCCGTACCTTGTGAGCAGGTAGTGGAGAAATACCGTACGCAACTGGATGTACATTATTATAATAAGCCTAACTCCGGACCGGGGCAGACCCGCAACTTCGGGGCTGAACGCAGTCGGGGAGAATATCTGCTGATTCTGGATTCGGATTGTGTGCTGCCGCCGGGTTATCTGGCTGCCGTCGACGAAGAGCTGAAGCGTGAGCCTGCCGATGCTTTCGGCGGACCGGACCGTGCGCACGATTCTTTCTCGCCTACCCAAAAGGCAATCAACTATGCCATGACTTCTTTCTTTACTACGGGAGGTATCCGCGGGGGAAAGAAGAAAATGGATAAGTTTTATCCGCGCAGTTTCAATATGGGCGTACGTGCCGAGGTGTATCGTGCGCTGGGAGGTTTCTCGAAGATGCGTTTTGGCGAAGACATTGATTTCAGCATCCGTATCTTTAAAGGAGGGTATCGTTGCCGCTTGTTTCCCGAAGCATGGGTATGGCACAAGCGTCGTACCGACCTGAAAAAGTTCTTCAAACAGGTGCACAATTCGGGTATCGCACGCATCAATCTGTATAAGAAATACCCGGAGTCGCTTAAACTGGTACACATGCTTCCTGCCGTTTTTACGGTAGGTGTGGTGCTGGTGCTGCTTGCTTCGCTGGTGTGTCCGTGGGCACTTTTGCTGCTTGCCTTGTTTGCTGTGATTATATTCATTGATTCTTCCATACAAAATAAAAGTTTGTATATCGGTATATTATCCGTCATTGCTGCGTTTATACAGTTGACGGGGTATGGAACCGGCTTCTTGTCGGCATGGTGGAAACGCTGTGTGCGAGGCAAGGGAGCCTTTTCCGCCTTCGAGAAGAACTTTTATGAGTAAATGGAAAACAAACTGACTATCAACCAATGGGCGGAAGAAGACCGCCCGCGTGAGAAAATGATGCAGCATGGCGCTGCGGCGTTGTCGAATGCCGAACTGCTGGCAATCCTGATTGGTTCGGGTAATACGGAAGATTCGGCGGTGGAGCTGATGCGGAAAGTGCTGAGCGACCACCGCAACAGCTTGGGTGAACTGGGAAAGACAACTATCGAGGAGCTTTGCCGCTACAAGGGAATAGGTCCGGCAAAGGCTGTCACAATTCTGGCTGCTTCGGAGATTGGCAGGCGACGGATGGAGGAAGAACCTCTGGAACGTCGGCAAGTGAGATGTTCCAAAGACATATACGAAGTGTTTTATCCGCTGATGTGTGACCTCCCGGTGGAGGAATGCTGGGTGTTGTTGCTTAACCAGTCGTCGAAGGTAATAGACCGTATTCGTATCAGTCATGGCGGACTGGCTTCCACACAGGTGGATGTCCGCTGTATTTTGCGTGAAGCTTTGTTGAAACGTGCGGTATCGATGGTGCTTTGTCATAACCATCCTTCAGGAAATACCTCTCCCAGCCGTGACGACGACCGGCTGACGGAGGCTGTACGGCGTGCTGCCGAGCTGATGAACATCCGCCTGCTCGATCATCTGGTGATAACCGACGGGGATTATTACAGTTATTGCGACGAGGGAAGGTTGTGACTGTTTTTCGGTTATTCCATTTTTTTATTACATTTGCAGATGTAACTAAAAGCATGCTTTATGGATAACGAAACAAAACTGAAAATAGAAGAAGGTATTGTAGAAATGCTGAAAACCGTATACGATCCGGAGATTCCGGTCAATGTATACGATTTAGGTTTGATATATAAGATAGATTTGAAGGACGATGGTGAGGTGGTGATTGATATGACACTGACGGCTCCCAATTGTCCGGCTGCCGATTTTATCATGGAAGATATTCGTCAGAAAATAGAATCGGTAGAAGGTGTGAAGGCTGCTCAAATCAATCTGGTGTTCGAACCCGAATGGGATAAGGACATGATGACCGAAGAAGCCAAACTGGAACTGGGATTCCTATAAAAAAGAATAGTTATGGAAGCGATGAAGAATGTCTATTTTCTGTCGGATGCTCATCTGGGTTCACGTGCGATAGCGCATAGTCGTACGCAGGAACGTCGGCTGGTTAATTTTCTCGACAGTATCAAGCATCAGGCGGCAGCCGTATATCTGCTGGGCGACATGTTCGATTTCTGGTACGAATTCAAGCTGGTCGTTCCGAAAGGGTATACCCGTTTCTTGGGAAAAATATCCGAGTTGACAGATATGGGAGTAGAGGTGCATTTCTTTATCGGCAACCATGATATCTGGTGCGGCGACTATCTGGAAAAGGAGTGTGGCGTTACGATTCATCGTGAACCGCTGACTTGTGAGATTTATGGCAAGGAGTTTTTCCTGGCGCATGGCGACGGGCTGGGTGATAACGATCATAAGTTTAAGTTGCTGCGCGCTATGTTTCATAGTAAAACTTTGCAACGCCTGTTCTCCATGCTGCATCCCCGCTGGAGTATCGACTTCGGACTGGAGTGGGCAAAGCACAGTCGTATGAAGCGGAAGGACGGAAAAGAACCGGAATATATGGGTGAGGACAAGGAACCGCTGGTATTGTTTACCAAGGAATATCTGAAAATGCACCCTGATATCAATTACTTTATCTATGGACACCGTCACATTATACTCGACCTGATGCTGAGCCGTTCGTCGCGAATGATGATTCTGGGTGACTGGATCAGTGAATTTTCGTATGCGGTATTCGACGGGGAATCTATGTTTCTGGAACAATATATCGAAGGAGAAACTTCTGTGAGATAAGAGATACAGAACGTAACTGGTTAAAACATGAAAGAACCATATCAAACTCTGTTTATGAGTAGTGATATGGTTCTTTTTATTATACAGATGTGTAATCTCGTAAGTGTATGTACATTGCCTTATCGGGCTACCTCTCCGCTTTCATGTTTAGCCAGCAAGCCTTCTACTTCGGATACCTTTACGATGTTATAGTCGCCGGCAATGGTGTTTTTCAATACCGAAGCGGCTGTTGAGAAATCTACACGTTTCTGTTCGTCTTCGTAAGCGTGCTGGGCATATAGCATGGCACCGCAGAAGGCATCACCCACACCTACACAGTCGATTACGTTGTCGATATCGAATACGCGTGTATATTTCATGGTGCCGTGCGAGTAAAGTACTCCTGCAAAGGTGTGATGTTCGGAACTCATGACGTTACGTAAGGCGATATAGATGTACTTGCAGTTTGGAATCTGTTGGCTGATTGCCTTGCAGAATTCTTCATATGCTTTAATATCGTAAGTGTCTCCACTCTTGGTTGCCTTGAAACCTGGTGCCGGAATACCTGTCAGCAGGGCATATTCGCCTTCGCTACCGAACATGATATCACTGCTTACCATCAGCGGACGAAGTACTTCCTGTGCGCTTTTTCCGTAGTTCCAGAGATTCTTGCGGTAATTAATGTCGTACGAAATGGTCAATCCCATTTCTTTAGCAATGGTTATTGCTTCCTTACATACGTCTGCCAGTCCGGGAGTCAGTGCAGCATCGATACCCGACCAGTGAAAAATGGCTGCATCGCTGAAGATGGTGCGCCAGTCTATCATACCGGGTTTCAGTTCAGAGAAGGCAGAACCTTCGCGGTCGTAGATGACTTTTGAGTTACGCATGGCAGCTGCTTTTTCCATGTAGTAGGTACCTAAACGGCGTCCGCCTATCAGAATGTGTTGGGTACCGATATTGTGTGAACGCAATTCTGCCAGACAAGTTTCTCCCAATGCGTTGTCGGGAAGGCGGGTTATATATTCTACATCTCCGCCGAAATTGGCAATGGAAATAGCCACATTGGCTTCACTGCCACCGTAATTTACCAGAAATTCCCGGCTTTGTTGCATACGTAGATTGTCGGGGGTAGTCAGGCGAAGCATAATTTCGCCAAAAGTTACGATTTTCTTTTTCATAATAAGGAGTGTTTCTTGTTGTTTGAATAGCATAAAAAAAGAGGATATTCCTTATGAAGTTATCTTCTCTTTACGTTTTGCTCGCTGCAAAGATAAGAAAACTCATGGGGAATATCCTCTTTTTTAAGCTATTTAAGGGTAAGCAGTTCCTTATTTGTTCATGTCGTTCAGGATGTTCATTGTATCTGTTGCAATCATCAATTCCTCATCGGTCGGGATAACTACAACCTTCACTTTTGAGTCATCGGTAGAAATGATGGCTTCTTTGCTGCGAACTTTGTTCTTTTCCGGATCGATCTTGACACCCAGGTAACCCAGTGTCTTACAAACACCGGCACGAGCTGTAGCCTGATTTTCACCAACACCACCGGTGAACAAGATTACATCTACACCGTCCATTGCTGCTGCGTATGCACCGATGTATTTGGTGATACGGTAGAAATACATGTTTTCTGTCAGGATAGCACGTTCTTCTCCTCTTGCTACTGCGTCTTCCAGTTCACGCATGTCGCTTGATTTTTCGAACATACCCAGCACGCCGCTCTTCTTGTTCAGCAGGGTAGACATCTCATCCGGAGTCAGACCTTCTTTCTTCATGATGTAAGTGATTGCACCACCGTCGATGTCACCACTACGTGTACCCATCATCAGACCTTCCAGCGGTGTCAATCCCATTGTTGTATCGATACATTTACCGTCTTTTACGGCTGCGATAGAGCCACCGTTTCCGATGTGGCAAGTAATAATCTTAGAGCCTTCCTGAGGAATACCCAAAAATTCGCATACACGTTTTGAAACGTAACGATGAGAAGTTCCGTGGAAACCATAACGGCGGATACCGTATTTTTCGAAATATTTATAAGGTATTGCATACAGATATGCGTAATCAGGCATAGTCTGATGGAAAGCGGTATCAAATACAGCTACCTGAGGAACTTCCGGCAACAGTTTCTGTACGGCATAAATACCTTTCAGGTTTGCAGGATTGTGCAACGGACCGAGGTCACAGCATTCTTCTACTGCTGCAATAACGGCGTCGTTAATCAATACAGAACCGCTGAATTTTGTACCTCCGTGCAGAACGCGATGACCTACAGCCTTGATTTCGTGCAGATTTTTTACAGCTCCGTATTCGGCATTAGTCAAAGTGTCGAAAATAAACTGTACGCCGGTTGTGTGTTCAGGTACGTCCTTTTCGAGGATTTTCTTTTCTCCATTAGGCAAAGTCAGCTTCAGGAAAGAACCCGGCAGACCGATTTTTTCGATACCTCCTTGTGCGAGGACTTCTTTGGTAGTCATTTCGAACAGTTTGTATTTGATAGATGAACTACCGCAGTTGAGTACTAATACTTTCATATATGAATTTTAATATTTTTATTGATGTGAAATAAAAACATTTGTCATTCAGAACGAGATTGAATGGAATGACGCCTGAATGACAATGTTATAAATAAGTTCTGTTATTGAGCTTTAGCTGCAATAGCCTGATTGGCTGTGATAGCAATCATTTTGTATACGTCGTCGACAGAACATCCGCGTGACAAATCGTTAACCGGACGTGCGATACCTTGCAGGATAGGACCAATTGCTGTAGCGTGTCCCAGACGTTCAACCAACTTATAAGAGATGTTACCAACTTCCAGACACGGAACAACCAATACATTGGCTCTTCCTGCGATTTCTGAACCTGGAGCTTTGCTGGCACCTACTCTTGGAACCAGAGCTGCATCGGCCTGAAGTTCGCCGTCTATCTTCAATGAAGGATCCATTTCTTTAGCAATTTTCAATGCTTCTACTACTTTGTCTACTACTTCGTGCTTAGCAGAACCTTTTGTTGAGAAGCTTAACATAGCTACACGTGGGTCTAATCCGGCAACAGACTGGGCAGTTTGTGCTGTACAAATTGCAATCTGAGCCAACTGATTTGCATCAGGAACCGGAGTAACAGCTACGTCACCCATAACCAGGACACCGTTGTCACCACATTCAGGAGCGTGAGTCAGCAACAGCATGGCACCTGAAACACAAGTAATGCCCGGAGCTGTTTTGATGATTTGCAGTGCAGGACGCAATACATCACCTGTAGTGTTGCGTGCACCAGCCAGCTGACCGTCAGCATCGCCCGACTTGATAATCAGACAGCCCAAGTACAATGGATTAAGAACCAGTTTGCGAGCTTCTTCGATAGTCATACCTTTTTTCTTACGGAGCTCACACAATAGCTGTGCATATTCTTCTTTTTTCGGATGATTTTCCGGGTCGATAATAGTTGCTTTGTGGATATTTCCTAAGCCCCATTCTTTTGCAAGGCTCATAATTTCATCAGGGTTACCCAACAGAATCAGGTCGGCTACACCATCTGTCAATATCTGATTGGCAGCTTTTAAAGTACGTTCTTCAGTTCCTTCCGGAAGTACAATGCGCTGTTTGTTTGCTTTAGCGCGTTCAACGATTTGATTAATTAAATCCATGAGTTTATGAATTATTTTATTATATGTGATTCTTTTTATCGTGTACGGTAACAAAAAATGTATATCGCATTGCAAAAGTACTCATTTTTGTAATATCAAGTTTGCAAAAGCGTGTTTTTTTTCTCCTAAAGTATGCAAAAAACTTATGTTTAATGGCAGGAGAAATAAAAAATGGTGCTTTCGGTACAGTGTTTTATCCTATTATATAACTTTACAGCCGTTTTCAAGGTATTATTTTATATAGGTATGATTCGTCAATGTTCTATCCTTTTTGGATGTTTGGCGTTAGGTGAACTGATAGTTTACCTGACGGGAATTAAGCTGCCGTCGAGTATAATCGGCATGCTTTTACTTACGTTATTCTTACAGTTAGGTTGGATAAAGCTTCAGTGGGTACAAGGCTTGTCCGATTTCTTGGTTGCAAACCTGGGTTTTTTCTTTGTTCCTTCGGGAGTCGCTCTGATGTTGTATTTCGACATCATTTCGGCAGAGTTCTGGCCTATTGTGGTTGCTACGTTGGTTAGTACTGTATTAGTGTTAGTTGTAACAGGTTGGGTTCATCAATTGGTTCGTAAGTATGGAATATTTAGAAAGTAAGTTCTTTCTGCTTGCTATTACGTTTGGATTCTTCTTTCTTTCCAAACAGTTGCAGAAGAAAACCGGATTGATTATTCTTAATCCGATATTGATAGCAATTGCTTTGCTGATTTGTTTTTTGAAGTTGACAAATATCTCGTATGATAAATATTCAGAGGCGGGTTCTCTGATTGAGTTCTGGCTGAAACCGGCAGTGGTCGCATTGGGAGTACCTTTGTACTTACAATTGCGCATGATTAAAAAACAATTGATGCCGATAATTGTTTCTCAATTAGCAGGCTGTGTTGTCGGGCTGGTTTCGGTTACGATTATAGCTAAAGTAATGGGGGCTTCTCCTGAAGTAATCATGTCTCTGGCACCGAAATCAGTGACTACCCCGATTGCCATGGAGGTTTCGGGAGCTGTGGGAGGCATTCCTTCATTGACGGCAGCCGTAGTGATTGTCGTAGGATTGTTCGGAGCTATCTGCGGATTTAAGGTCTTGCAGGTAGGACGTGTAGGAAGTCCTATTGCGCAGGGCTTGTCGATGGGAACAGCTTCGCATGCCGTAGGTACGTCACGTGCCATGGAAGTAAGTGGAAAGTATGGAGCTTATGCCAGTTTGGGACTGACACTGAACGGTATTCTGACTGCTTTGCTGACTCCGACTATCTTGCATTTGCTGGGACTTTATTAAAATAGTAATATTTAAAGTGAGTATATTTGCATGGAAACGTGCCGATGTTTTTGAAGGATATCGGTACGTTTTTTTTGAGCAGTAGTGCATTTTATAAATAAAGAACAGATATGATACCATTTAAACCTATAGAACTGGAAGACAAGGCTACCGTACAGCGGTATACCTTAAAGAGCAAACGTCGTAACTGCGATCTTTCTTTTTCCAATTTGTATAGCTGGCGATTTCTGTATCGTACGGAGATTGCTGAACTGAACGGCTTTTTGCTGTTTCGTTTTTATGCAGATAATGAACTGGCTTATATGATGCCGGTGGGAGAAGGTGATATACATAAAATTATTGAAGCCTTGATAGAGGATGCACGAAACGAGGGAGCTCGCTTCCGTTTGTTAGGAGTGTGCAGCAGCATGCGTGCGGAACTGGAAACAGCTTTCCCCGAACGTTTTACGTTTACTGCCGACCGTGATTATTTTGACTATGTATATCTTCGTTCTGATCTGGCTACGCTTCGCGGAAAGAAATACCAGGCAAAACGTAATCATATCAATAAGTTTAAGGCATCGTATCCTGATTATGAATATAAGGAGCTGACACCGGAACTGGTTCCAGAGTGCCTTCGTCTGGAAAGCGAGTGGTGCAAGGCGAATGATTGTGCCGAAAATGAAGCACTGATAGCCGAACGCCGGTCGATGACTGATGCACTGAAGCATATCAACGAACTCGACTTGCAGGGAGGAGTTCTGCATGTCGGTGGAAAAATCGTAGCCTTTACCTTTGGAGCTCCCATCAACAATGAAACATTTGATACGTGTGTGGAGAAGGCAAATACAGACATCGAGGGCGCATATGCCATGATTAATTATGAGTTTGCCGGTCATATTCCGGAACAGTATATTTATATTAACCGGGAGGAAGACCTCGGACTGGAGGGATTGCGTAAGGCAAAGCTGTCTTATTGCCCGGAAACTCTTCTCGAAAAATACATCGTCGAGTTACAATGAGTACCAAAGAACAAGTCAGACAGTTGTGGAAAACCTGTTTCGATGATGACGATGCTTTCATCGATTTGTATTTCCGCCTGCGTTATACCGATAAGATTAATAAGGTAATAGAGGAAGACGGAAAGGTGATTTCTGCACTTCAGATGATCCCGTATCCCATGACCTTTTGCGGGCAGACGGTAGCAACTTCGTATATTTCAGGAGCATGTACGCATCCCAATTATCGGGCAAAAGGAGCCATGCGGCGCTTGCTTCAGGAAACACATAGTGCCATGTTTGCCGAAGGAGTGATGTTTGCCACCTTGATTCCTGCCGAAGAATGGTTGAAAGGGTATTATGCCCGCTCGGGGTATGCAACTTGTTTCCATTATGGCTTGGTGGAAAAAGTTATCAACAGTTATGAACAGCCTGTTAATAACTCTGTATCCTCTCTGAAAATGAGTAAGATAGATCTGTTGAAAACTCCGGAAGAACACATTTATCTCTACTTTTATGAACAAATGAACAAGCGCCCGTGCTGTGTACAACATACGCCCGATGACTTCCACGTGGTATTGTCCGATCTTGCTTTGAGCAAGGGAGATGTGTGGAGTGTCGACAAAAATGGGGTGATGTCGGGGCTTGTTTTCTGCCTGATGGACGGAAATACATTGTCCGTCAAAGAGATTCTGCTCTCGGATGAGGCCGATTTTGCCGAAGTATTGCGTCAGCTTGCAGGTGCTTATCGTGCAGAACGTGTGGAGTGCATCGTGCCACGTGCTGACGAAATGCACGAGCTGGGCATGGCTCGTCTGATAGATGTCGCTTCTTGCCTGAAGGTCTTTTCTGCTGTTTATCGTGGAGAAGGATTGTATATCCGCGTAACGGGTGATGAGGCTATCCCTCAGAATAACGGTTATTATACTGTACTTCCGGGAAAGGTGTCACGGGATATGCAGGAAGGACAAACGTATGTTACATTCACAATCAGTGAACTGACAGCTTTTATCCTGCACGATCTTCATCCGTACATGAGCCTGATGCTGAATTGATTTCAGGCTTCGTCGTCGTTGGTCAGCATACGCTCCAGCTCTTCTGCCGTAAGACGCAGGTGGAATTCTCCCTGATAGGCGATGGATATACCACCGGTCTCTTCGGAAACAATAATCGCCATGGCATCAGTTTCCTGCGAGATACCCAGAGCGGCGCGGTGGCGCAATCCCAGTTCCTTCGGAATGTTCAGGTTGTGCGATACCGGAAGAATACATCCGGCCGCCTTGATGCGCTTGTTGCTGATAATCATGGCTCCGTCGTGCAGCGGACTATTTTTGAAAAAGATATTCTCGATAAGCCGCTGGTTGATGTTGGCATCGATGATATCTCCCGTCCGGGCAATGTCATCCAGCGGAAAGTTCTTTTCGATTACGATCAGCGCTCCTACTTTTCCTTTACTCATGCTGAGGCACGCCATAACGATAGGCATGATAGCCTCCTTGCTGTTGCTGTTCTTTTGTCCTCCCTTGAAAAACCGGAGCAGGCTACTCGTACGATGTCGCGAACCGAGTGACAACAAGAAATGACGTATTTCATCCTGGAAAATCACGATGAGTGCAATGACTCCTACGCTCACCAGTTTATCGAATATCGAGCCGAGCAGGCGCATTTGCAGTACTTGTGATACGATGACCCAAATGATGATGAATACCAGAATCCCGGTAAATACATTGATCGACCCCGACGATTTCATCAGCTTGTAGGTCTTGTACAGCAGAAATGCTACCAGCAGGATGTCGATAATATCTTTGACGCTAAGTATGGAAAAATCGAAAGGCATAGCTTTATATTTACAAACTTACAGGAGTTAACTTTTTCATGGCGGCAACTATCTTGACGGCTTCGGAGGCGGCACGCACGTCGTGTACGCGCAGGATATCGGCTCCCTTCATCAGCGCGATGGTATTGACAACGCTGGTACCGTTCAGGGCATCTTCCGGTCCGCCTCCCAGCAAACGGTATATCATCGATTTGCGCGAAACGCCTACCAGCAGGGGTAGTTCGAAAATACTGAATTCTTCGAGCTTGTTCAGTAGTTCATAATTGTGCTCAAGGGTTTTTCCGAAACCGAATCCCGGATCGATGATAATATCCTTTGCTCCCAGGTCGCGCAGCTTCTGCACCTTTTCGGAGAAATAATACAACACCTCCTGCACCACATTGTCATAATGCGGAGCCTGCTGCATGTTTTGTGGAGTGCCCTGCATGTGCATCATGATATAAGGAACCCCCAGTTGTGCCACGGTAGGGAACATGTTTTCGTCCATGCTGCCTGCTGCGATGTCGTTGATGATGGCAACTCCATATTCTTCTACGCACATGCGCGCTACATCGGCGCGGAACGTATCTACCGAAACAATGGCATCGGGGCATTCACGGAACACGATGCCCAGTCCGTAACGCAGGCGCTCCATTTCTTCTTCCGTGCTGATATGCTCGGCATTGGGGCGCGACGAGTAGGCACCTGCATCGATGATGCTGCCACCTTCCGATAAAATTTGGTGTGTACGTTCTACGATTTCCGCTTCAGTCTGTTTCCGGCTTCCAGCATAAAAAGAGTCGGGAGTAAGGTTCAGAATACCCATTACCTGCGGATACGACAAGTCCAATAACTGCCCGTTTACATTGATTTGTTTCACAATACTGTTTTCCATGTCCGATAATACGTCTTTAAGCGGTGCAAATGTACGCACAATAATTTGTTTTTTCGCAGTCGCGGGAAATTAAATTACGTTATCTTTGCGCCGGAAAGTTTTGTTACAGAAATTATGGAAATAGCTGAGTTATATAAACACTTTATGGAATGCGGTAAGGTGACCACCGACAGCCGCAATTGTCCCGCAGGTTCGATGTTTATCGCCTTGAAAGGAGCTACCTTCAACGGCAACGCATTTGCCGCACAAGCCTTGAAGCAGGGCTGCCGTTATGCGGTGATAGACGAGCCTGAGTATGCAGGAGAAGGAACAATTCTCGTGGAAAACTGCCTGAAAGCCTTGCAGCAATTGGCAAACTACCATCGCCGGCAGTTGAATCTGCCTGTTATCGGCATAACAGGAACCAACGGGAAGACTACTACCAAAGAGCTGATTTCTACGGTGCTGAGCCGGAAATTCAATACCTTGTATACAGAAGGCAACCTGAATAACCACATCGGTGTGCCACTTACCTTGCTTCGCCTGACTCGCGAGCATGAAATGGCGGTTGTGGAAATGGGAGCAAGCCATCCGGGAGATATCAAGGAACTGGTAGATATTGCAGAGCCTGATTATGGAATTATCACAAACGTGGGAAGGGCTCACTTGCAGGGATTCGGTTCCTTTGAAGGCGTTATTCGCACGAAAGGCGAGCTGTACGATTTTCTGCGTGCCAAAGGTGGGGCTACTATCTTTATCCAGAATGAAAATCCATACCTGAACGGTATTGCCGAAGGGCTGACTTGTGTACGTTACGGGCAGACTCCCGGCTTGTATGTCAGTGGAGAACTGCTAAGTTGTTCGCCATTCCTGTCGTTCCGATGGACAGCAGGAGGAGTATCGCACGAAGTGGTTACTCACCTGATTGGTTCCTATAACCTGGACAATATGCTGGCAGCAGTAGCCATCGGACGTTACTTTGGAGTACCCGATGAGGATATCAGCGATGCGCTGGCATCGTATTTGCCTCACAACAACCGGTCGCAGTTGAAGGAAACCGCCGACAACAAGCTGATTGTGGATGCCTATAATGCCAATCCGACCAGTATGATGGCGGCTCTCAAAAACTTCCGTCTGATAGAGGCTCCCCATAAGATGGTTATCTTAGGCGATATGAAAGAACTGGGCGCGGTGAGCCGTGAAGAACATCAGAAGGTGGTCGATTATCTGAATGAGTGTGGTTTCGAACGGGTAGTGCTGGTGGGACCGGAGTTTGCTGCTACAACTCACACTTTCCAAACCTTTCAGAATGTAGACGAGGTGCTGGCAGATGTTCAGGCCCATAAGCCCAAAGGTTACTACATCCTGGTAAAAGGCTCGAACAGCATGAAGCTGAGTTTGCTGCCCGATCAGCTATAACAGCCTGTTTCTCATCGTATAAATATCAGTCTTGCGGTGAGGAACAGTTTTTTAAGGCTGTTTCAAAATAGAATTGCTCAAATAAAAAATGGATAGATTGAGCTTGAAAGAAAAAATCTCCTGCTTTTACCCGTGTTATTAAAATAAACAAAGGCTAAGGCAGGAGATTCCTTTTTAATTGTAACTTATAAATTATAAGTCGGTCTATTCATTTTCTCTATGCGAAAACAGTCTCTTATTTATAAGATAATTACGGCTTGTCCGATGGAGAACATCCTGAGGCTTCAGGTATAATTTGTACAAAGACTAAAATCTTTTGTACAAACTCTTGAAAGTTTTGTACAAAACATCGGTCGTTTCTCCTGATGTTTTTTCAGGACGTCTGCACAAATCCATTCATTGTTTACCACATTTATGAGCGGCTGTCTGCCCCCCACATCATCTTTTCGCGGAGTGTATTGAAGAAAGAGTGATGGCAACGCTTCACAATCCGTACGAAATAATCGGCACGGCGGATGGTCAGTTTAGTACCCTCGCGGCAAGTTTCACTACGCCCGTCTACCGCTACCAGAAAGTTGTGACTGCGGCTTTCTACATCGAGCGTAATCTCCCAGTCGTCACGAATAACAATTGGTCGTACATTAAGACTGTGTGGTGCTACGGGCGTCAGGCTGATGGTTCCGCTTTGCGGGACAAGAATCGGACCGCCTACGCTGAGCGAATAACCTGTCGATCCTGTTGGAGTGGCAACAATCAGTCCGTCTGCCTGATAGGAACAGAGCAGCTCATCGTTGATGTAGGCCCGTATGGTAATCATCGACGAACTGTCGCGTTTCAATACCGCGATTTCGTTCAGTCCGTATGGATAGCCTTTCAGTACATGTCCTTCTGAGGTAAGATGTAACACTCGTCGCGGCTCTGCAAGGTATTTTCCGGCATAGATTTCATCGAATGCCTCTTCCATCTGGTCGGGCGATATGTCGGCCAGAAATCCCAGCCGTCCTGTATTGATACCCAGAATAGGAATTTCCTTTTTCCCTACACGGCTTGCTGCCCGCAGAAAGGTGCCGTCTCCACCGATGCTTAGTACCATGTCTGCATCAAAATCGTAGCCCTGAAAAATTTCCAGTCCGTCAAGGTCGGCCTTGGTATGCTGCTTCAAGAAGTCGTAGAACTCGTTGCTGATACAGATTTCAGCTCCTTTGCTCCGCAATATCTCCAGCAAGTGTGTGGCGTGTGCCGACTTATGTTCCTGATAAGTATTTCCGAAAAGGGCGAATCTGAGGTTGCGTTGCATATCTTGTAGCTTTTTTTATCAATCTTTTGTCACGTAAAGTTAACAGGTTTTTCGTAAAACCTGTTAACTTTGCAGGTTGTAGACGCAAAGATATAAAATTAAATTCAATATGACTAAGCTAAGTGTGAATATAAACAAGGTGGCAACCTTGCGTAATGCCCGTGGGGGGAATAACCCCGACGTAGAAAAAGTGGCGTTAGATTGCGAAGCTTTCGGGGCTGAAGGCATAACTGTTCATCCTCGTCCCGACGAACGCCATATCCGTTATGCGGATGTGCTGGCCCTTCGCCCGATTCTTCGTACGGAATTTAACATTGAAGGTTATCCCTCGAAAGAGTTTGTCGACCTGGTCTTGAAGGTAAAACCTCATCAGGTGACGCTTGTACCCGATGCTCCCGATCAGATTACTTCAAATGCAGGATGGAATACCAAGGAAAATCTTTCTTTCCTGACCGAGCTGATGGATACCTTTGGTGAAGCAGGCATACGTACTTCTATTTTTGTAGGAACGGACGCAGAAATGATTGAATATGCTGCAAAAGCCGGAGCCGATCGCGTGGAACTTTACACAGAACCTTATGCATCGATGTATCCGAAGAACCGGGAGGCTGCAATAGCTCCTTTTATCGAAGCTGCAAAAGTTACCCGCAAACTGGGCATGGGACTGAATGCGGGACATGATCTTAGCCTTGAAAACCTTGCTTATTTTCACGAAAATATTCCGTGGGTGGACGAAGTTTCCATCGGCCACGCACTAATTTGCGACGCACTCTATCTGGGACTTAAAAAAACTATTGAAGAATATAAAAATTGCCTTCGTTAAATTATGATTACAATGACATTGCTGGCAGCCGCACAGACTGTTGCCGACACAATGACGGGAAATAATCCCGTGCTGACTCCTGTTGCTTCGGGAGAACCTGAAATGAACCTTTGGGACATGGCTTGCAAAGGTGGTTGGATTATGATTTTACTGGCTATTATGTCAGTTATTGCTTTTTACATCTTTTTCGAGCGTGCGGTGGCTATCCGTAAAGCAGGTAAAGAGGACCCTTTGTTTATGGATCGTATCCGTGACTATATCAAGACCGGAGAAATCAAATCGGCTATCAATTACTGCCGTATAACCAATACCCCTTCTTCACGTATGATTGAAAAGGGTATCATGCGTATGGGACGTCCTGTAGCAGATGTACAGGCTGCTATCGAAAATACCGGAAACATTGAAGTGGCAAAGCTGGAAAACGGACTCTCTATCATGGCAACTATTTCCAGTGGTGCTCCGATGCTTGGCTTCCTGGGTACGGTTACCGGTATGGTCCGTGCTTTCTGGAACATGGCAAATGCCGGAAACAACATCGATATAACTTTGCTTTCGAGTGGTATTTACGAAGCGATGATTACCACTGTAGGTGGTCTGGTGGTAGGTATTGCTACCATGTTTGCTTATAATCATCTGGTATATCGTGTAGACAAGGTGGTTAGTCAGATGGAAGCTCGTACCATTGCTTTCATGGACTTGATGAACGAACCAAACGAAAAATAGAAGCCTATGTCACTGAAAAGAAGACAGAAAATATCTCCGGCCTTCAGCATGTCGTCGATGACCGACCTCATCTTTCTGCTGCTGATATTTTTTATGATTACCTCTACAATGGTATCTCCGAATGCCATTAAGGTCTTGCTGCCGCAGGGGTCCGAACAGACTTCGGCCAAACCGATGGCACGGGTAATCATCGATAAGGATTTGAATTATTATGGGGCGTTTGGTAATGACGACGAGATGCCGCTTTCGCTGGATGAAGTTCCTTCCTTCCTGCAAGAGTGCGCCGCAAAAGAGCCGGAAATGTATGTGGCACTTTATGCTGACGAGTCGATTCCGTATCGCGAAATCGTCCGTATCTTGAACATTGCCAATGAGAATCATTTCAAGATGGTGCTGGCTACCCGCCGCCCTGATAAACAGAATTAAAAGACAATACAGTGAAAAAAAGTAAAGTAACCGGAATAATAGGAACAGTGGTATTGCATATCCTTGTAATACTGTTGCTTTTCTTTTGCTCGCTTACTCGCCCGGAAATGCAAGAAGAGGGAGGAGTACCGGTTATGCTTGGTAATACGGAAACAGCTCAGGGCGATGCCGATCCGTTTACAATGACGGAGGTCGACGTATTGCCGCAGCCGGAAACTACTTCTGCTCCGGAGCCTGAAGTTACTCCGGAACCGGAGGTTAAACAGCCTATGATTACGCAGGATGATGAACCCTCCATTCAGGTGAAGAAAGAGAAACCGAAAGAAGAGAAGCCTAAAAAAGAAGTTACACCTAAAAAGAAGCAGGAAAAGAAACCTGAACCTGTCGTGACTAAGCCTAAGGAAAAAACGGAGGCTGAGAAACGTGCCGAACAAGAACGGGCAGCTGCTCAGGCTGCTGCCAGCAAGATTGCCGGAGCTTTCGGTAAAGGTTCCAAGATGGGCAGTAAAGGTACGGCCGGGTCGGGACAAGGTATACAGGGAAGTCCCGACGGAAATGGAAATACGGGAAAGACTTCGGGTGTAGGAGGATATGGAACATTCGACTTGAACGGACGTTCGTTGGGACCGGGTGGATTGCCTGTTCCGGTGTATAATGTGCAGGACGAAGGACGAGTGGTGGTTACAATCGTGGTGAATCCCGCTGGACAAGTGGTCAGTACAAGTATAAATAAACGGACTAATACGGTTAATCCCGCTTTGCGCCGTGCTGCGGAAGAAGCTGCACGCCGTGCCCGTTTCAATGCAGTAGACGGGGTAAATAATCAGAGTGGTACAATAACCTATTATTTCAAGCTGAAATAGAAAATTAGAAATGTGAATAATTAAATTCGTTGTAGTATGAAATCAATTTGTATCTTTTTGGCAGAAGGCTTCGAAGAAATGGAAGCCATGTTTCCGCTCGATATTATGCGTCGTGGGGGACTGAATGTGAAAACTGTATCGGTAACAGGTGAAAAAACTGTTGTCAGCTCTCATCAGGTTCCTATCGTTGCAGATATACTGTTCGAGGACTTGAAAGAAGAAGATGTAGAAATGGTTGTTTTGCCGGGTGGACTGCCGGGAGCAACGAATCTTGATGCTCATGCAGGACTGGATAAGTTGATTATGGACTTCGCTGCTGCTCGTAAGCCACTTGCTGCTATCTGTGCTGCTCCGATGGTATATGGAAAACGTGGTCTGCTGAAAGGCAAGAAGGCTACCTGTTATCCGGGTTTTGACAAATTCCTGGAAGGTGCAGAATATACAGGTAACATGGTAGAAATCGTTGATAACTTCATCTTGGGTAAAGGTCCGGGCGCTGCTCCAGCTTTCGGCTTTGCTATTCTTGAAAAGTTTGCCGGTGCTGAAAAAGCTCTGGAAGTTAAAAAAGGAATGTTGCTTGCCTGATGAAGAAATATATCATTGTCGTAGCAGGTGGCAAAGGTTTACGTATGGGAGGAGATATTCCCAAACAGTTTCTTCCAATTAAGGGGAAACCTGTCCTGATGCGTACACTGGAAGTCTTTCATGCCTACGATGAGCATATAAATATCATATTGGTGCTTCCGGCAGACCAGCAGGACTACTGGAAGCATCTTTGTTTAAAATACGGGTTTACATTGCCGCATCGTATTGCCGATGGGGGAGAAACCCGTTTTCATTCTGTAAAGAACGGACTGGCTCTGGTAGACGATGCGGACAGCCTTGTAGGAGTACACGACGGAGTTCGCCCATTTGTGTCGCAGGAAGTGATTACTGCCTGTTACGATGCAGCACGCGAAAAGCAAGCAGTCATTCCGGTTATCGGCGTCGTAGAAACTGTACGCCGGCTGGAAACAGATGAGCAGAGCGTGACTGTACCGCGCGACCGTTATAAACTGGTTCAGACTCCTCAGGTGTTTACTGCTTCTTTGTTGAAGCAGGCATACGGACAGCCGTATACTTCTGCCTTTACAGATGACGCTTCGGTTGTAGAGGCTTTGGGGCATCCGGTATATCTGGTGCCGGGAAACCGTGAAAACATTAAGCTCACGACTCCGTTCGATTTAAAGGTTGCTGAAGTTTTGGTTTAAATAAATGTTCGATTTATCTACGCGTGACATAAAATATTTGCAGGGAGTAGGACCGCAGCGTGCGGCGATACTGAACAAGGAACTGAATATCTATTCCTTTCGGGACTTGCTGTATTATTTCCCTTACAAGTATGTCGACCGTAGTCGTCTGTATTATATCCATGAGATAGACGGAAATATGCCTTATATTCAGTTGAAGGGTAAGGTCCTTAGTTTCGAAACCATTGGAGAAGGTCGTCAGCGGCGCCTTGTCGGACACTTTTCCGACGGAACGGGAATCGTCGACTTGGTATGGTTTCAAGGGCTGAAATTCGTTATGGGTAAATATAAGGCCAATGAAGAATATATCGTATTTGGAAAACCTACAGTCTTCAATGGGCGGATAAACATTGCTCATCCCGATATTGATCCGGCGGAGGAACTTACTCTTTCGTCGATGGGGCTTCAGCCGTATTACAATACTACCGAGAAGATGAAGCGCAGCAATCTCAATTCTCATGCGCTGGAGAAGCTGATGAAGAATCTTTTCGGGGCACTTCAGAAAGACATTATAGAAGAAACGCTCAGTCCGCAACTGGTGGCACAGCATCGCCTGATGTCGCTTACGGATGCACTCTATAACATTCATTTTCCCCAGAATCCCGATTTACTTCGGAAAGCACAGTATCGTCTGAAGTTTGAAGAGTTGTTTTATGTGCAGCTTAACATTCTTCGTTACACTAAAGAAAGAAGAAATAAATTCCGCGGACTGGTATTCGGACGGGTAGGAGAGATTTTCAATACCTTTTATTCTCAAAACCTTCCCTTTCAGCTTACAGGAGCTCAAAAGCGGGTTATCAAGGAGATGCGGCGTGACATGGGTAGCGGGCGTCAGATGAACCGGCTGTTGCAAGGAGATGTGGGCAGCGGAAAGACACTTGTAGCCTTAATGACTATGCTGATAGCCTTGGATAATGGTTATCAGGCTTGTATGATGGCGCCGACGGAAATTCTTGCAACCCAGCATTATGAAACGATATGCCGCTTCCTTGCAGGTATGAATGTAAGGGTAGAATTGTTAACGGGAAATATAAAGGGAAAACGCCGGGAAGCTATATTGAAAGATTTGGTAACGGGAGATGTACAGATTCTAATCGGTACTCATGCGGTGATAGAAGATACGGTTAACTTTTCTTCGTTGGGACTGGTAGTGATAGACGAGCAGCATCGTTTCGGAGTAGCTCAGCGTGCCAAGTTGTGGGCGAAGAACACTTGTCCGCCTCATGTACTGGTGATGACGGCAACTCCTATTCCTCGTACGCTTGCCATGACACTGTATGGCGATCTCGATGTGTCCGTCGTCGATGAGCTTCCTCCTGGGAGAAAGCCCATTCAGACTGTTCATCAGTTTGATAATCGCCGTGCTTCGATGTATGCTTTCATACGGAAGCAGATACAGGAAGGGCGTCAGGCCTATATTGTATATCCGTTGATTCAGGAAAGCGAGAAAATGGATATCAAGAACCTGGAAGACGGGTATATGCATATCTGTGAGGAGTTCCCGGAATATAAGGTAAGTAAGGTGCATGGCAAGATGAAGCCGGCAGAGAAAGATGAGGAGATGCAGCGTTTTCTTGCAAACGAAACTCAGATTATGGTAGCCACTACGGTGATTGAGGTAGGAGTGAACGTACCCAATGCCTCGGTCATGGTGATAGAGAATGCGGAACGTTTCGGCTTGTCGCAGTTGCATCAGTTGCGCGGACGTGTAGGACGTGGAGCTGATCAGTCGTATTGTATTTTGGTTACTGGCTATAAGTTGACGGAAGAAACGCGCAAGCGTATTGAAATCATGGTGCAGACAAACGATGGTTTTGAGATTGCAGAAGCCGATTTGAAGTTACGTGGTCCGGGTGATTTGGAAGGAACACAGCAGAGTGGTGTGGCATTCGATTTGAAGATAGCCGATATCGCCCGCGACGGACAACTCTTGCAGTATGTGCGTGAGATAGCTGAACGACTGCTCGATGCCGATCCGAATGGGGAACGTCCGGAAAATGCTATTGTATGGCAGCAGTTGAAGGAGCTTCGGAAAAAGAATGTGAACTGGTCGGTTATTTCGTAGTACATTTAAGAAGAAAGCGTTATGGCACTGACAGAAGAGGAAACGTACAAGGTGGAACGCTGGTTAAAACGTAAACATGTGAATGTGGAAGAGGTGGCTGGTTTTACATTTATGCAATACTATAAGCCTCGTCCCAGTAAATGCAAACCTTATTGGCGTTGCCTGTATGGATTGGGTGTGTTTATCTTTACCTTGAAATCGGGTTTTGTACGTGGAACGCAACTGCAAGGCATGTGGTTGAATATGGGGCTTCGCCTAAATCCGGCTTGGATTGTGCAATATCTGCTGGCACGGAAGATTCCTTTTACCAATTATGAAACTCCCTTCAAGCAGGTGGATAGCCTGTCGGCAATTCGTACTTATGATGAGTTTTCAAAGAAAATGCGTTCGCGTCGCAGGTGGGGAATTTTTGAGTTGTTGTTTGGACTGTTTATTTTCTTTGGGGCATGTTGGATGATTTTTGCAACTCCTCATGTATGGCTGGCGGGACTTTTAGTGTTGTTAATAGGAATAGCACATGTAGGACTTTCATTATCTACACTTTATCAGGGTATTTCTTGTCAGTATGCACTGAAGCTGGAACCGCAAGAAATGGTCTTGCTGCGGCCGGATGAAGATGAACCTGTAAAATTTGCTTATTCAGACCTTCGGAAGGTTAATTTCACGTCAGCACCTTTTGTGAGTCGCGAGTTTATCTCCTTCATCGAGTTGCTGGATGCCGATTTAGCTTATCACTGCTATCCGATAGAAAGAGTCCCGGTGAAAAAGTTCGATGAAATTGTTCTCATATTGAGACAGTTGGGGATTGATGCAACTAACTCTTTTTAAGAAGATGGCAGAGAAGATTATATTTTCAATACCACACGGTCGCCGGCACGCTGAGCCATGATGCTTTGTGTTTCGTGCAGTTCTTTGTAATGTTTCATCACTTCCATGCAGCGTTGCGGGTCATTGGCTATCTCCGGATTGGCAAGTGCCTGAAGCGTATGTTTCATTTCTTCATCTACAATGGATAATTTAAAATCAAGTAGCAGTCGGGGTACCAGTTCATGCAGGCGTTCTTCATCAGTGATGATTTTCTGTCCTTTGGAATGATACTTGCTAAGCTGATAACGGTCACTGGCCAGGTCGACGGCTGCTTTGCTGATTTCAGGTACGGGATGTGCGATGAAATAATGTTCAGCCGTAAAGTTCTCATCGTGGATGTGCATTTCTGCTTCTTTCAGCATCCGGCGATGAAGCGCAACGTGAAACTGCAATTCGTCTTCCTTTAATCCTTCTGCTATGTATTCGGTTACGGTAAGCGGTTGCTGTTCTCCGTTTTCATCTTCCATATAGCACATAATCTTTTCACCATATCGTACAATCATGCGCATCAGGTCTTCTTCCTTGGCGTAAAAGACTTTCTGCTCATTCCCTTCGGTTGGAATATACGAATTGTAGGTATCAGCCGGAATTTCATCAGGAACAGGCGAAGGCACACTCTCTTGTCCCATTGTTTCAACAGGAGGTAAGTCGGTTAAGATTCCACTTTCCCCAATATTTTCAGCAGGAGGAGGGGGGAGGGGAATGTCGCTGGCTGTTGCAAAAGGAGAAACTTCTCCTGTAGTTCCATACGGTTCGGGAGTAGAAGAAGTAGAAGCGATCGGCTTGTTGACGTTCGATGCTCCAGAAGCCAGCTGCTTTTCCCGATATTGTTTGCGTTGTTCTTCCTTGAATTTGTTTTCTCTTGCCTGTTCTATCAGCTTGGCGGTTGCTTCTACCAGGATCTTTTCCTCCATTTGTAGCAGTTGGCTGCACTCGCGTATATATACTGAACGTACGATAGCATCAGGAATTACCGAAATACTTTTTACGATGCTCGAAATTAGCGAGGCACGCTTGATAGGATCTTTACCCGCCTCTTCCATAAGCAGGTTGGTCTTGAAGCGGATAAAGTCGACTTCATGATCATTAATATACGCCTGATAGTCGGTTGCATTATGCTTTCGGGCAAAGCTGTCCGGGTCGTCACCGTCGGGCAAAAGGCAGACCTTGATGTTCATGCCTTCCTCCAGCAGCATGTCGATACCGCGGATGCTGGCTTTGATGCCGGCTCCGTCACCGTCATAAAGTACAGTTATATTGTTTGTAAACCGATGAATCAGTCGTATCTGGTCGGCGGTCAGTGCCGTACCCGATGAGGCTACTACGTTTTCTATTCCGCTCTGGTGCATAGAGATAACGTCGGTATATCCTTCGACCAAGAAACAACGATCCTGACGGACAATTGCCTGTTTGGCGAAATAAATACCATAAAGCTCACGACTCTTATGATAGATTTCCGATTCTGGCGAGTTAACGTACTTCATTTGTACGTTCTTGGTTGCAGAACTTAATACACGTCCGCCAAAGGCTACGACTTTTCCCGACAGTGTATGTACGGGAAATATTACACGTCCCCAGAAACGGTCGTGCAGTGTTCCGTTGTCTTTGCGGTAACACAGTCCCGTCTTCAACAGAAATTCCTCTTTGTAACCCTTTTGCAGGGCGGCTTTCGCCAATGCATCGGGGCTGTCTGTACTATATCCCAGTTGGAATTTCTTGATGATGTCGTCGCGGAAACCACGGCCGCGCAGATAGGTCATACCAATACGCTGGCCGTCGATGTTGTTATGGAGAACATCTTGAAAATAATCGGATGCAAACTGATTGACAACAAACAAACTTTCGCGCAGGCTTTGTGCTTGTTTTTCTTCGTTGGTTAGTTCACGTTCCTTAACTTCAATGTTATATTTTCGGGCAAGCCATTTCAATGCTTCGTAATACGAAAGCTGTTCATGTTCCATGATGAAATGAACAACATTACCTCCTTTCCCACAACTGAAACATTTACAGAGTCCTTTGCTCGGTGAAACACTGAAAGAAGGAGTTTTTTCGTTGTGGAAAGGACACAGTCCGATATAGTTTACTCCTCTACGTCGGAGAGTAACAAATTCGGATACCACGTCTACAATTTGTGCGGCATCGAGTATGCGGTCTATGGTGGCTTGGTCTATCATATCAAGAGGCGAAAATAATAAAAATAACTATAATGTGCAATGACTTTCTGTATGCCTCTTTGTCGGATAAGAGCTATATGATGTCTTCAGCAGGGGTGATAAGCGTCAGAAAACAAAAGCAATAGAAGCCCCAAACGTGAAGTTGTGCATTGGCGTTCTCTTGGTGTATGAATGAACATTCCGGTTGCCTTCTCCGTCTACCCATGAATTTTTCAGGTCGTAGGTCAAGCGGGGAGAAGCAAAATCGTAGTCACAGTACAAACGGAAAGCTGCATCTTCTTTATAGCGATAGGTAAACGATATTCCAGTACCGATTTTATATGTTGAACTTTTACGTATACTCAGAAAGTCATCATCTACAAAACTACTATTCAACAATTCATCACGACTGATATCTTCCTGTTGCATGTAATATTCTATGTCCTCTTTATAGAATTGGTTATAAGCTGCTTCGCTTACAATGCCACGGTCGAATATCTGAGGATTAATACGGCAAATGGAATTCAATTTAAAGTTGGCATTCATTCTTCGTCCTACGAGCAGTTTGCTTCCAATTTGAAAATGTCGGCTGAATGGGTATGAGAAATAGAGTCCTAAGTCTACATCAAGCATTCCAAGATGGTCCGATTCTAATCCATCGAGTAAGAACATGTTGACCGGAGCACCTTCTTGCAGGTCGCTGTCCATATCGAAGTTCTTCATGTTTTCGGCTGGTATATCCGCTATGACGGGCAGGGTGGCAACTTTCAGACGTCCTCCGGCTCCGATGAAAGCATTGAAAAAGTAGGCACCTTCTACGCTGACCACGGTTGCTGTTCCTACTTTTAGGCGCATGCCGAGGGGAGATCCACCTTCAGAATCGTACAATTCGGCGGTTCGTAATGTGGAGGGACCGGATGCAATACCCATATTGAAACTTAAGAAAGAAGGCGCATCATAGCGGTTGTAATCTGCATTTAAACTCCATGTGTCTATATTCTTTTGTTTAAAAATCAAGTCTGAAAGAAAATATCCCAGATCTGTAGAAATCATTCCAATGCCGGCACCTACCAGTACGTCGCCAATCCAGTGACGGTTGTTTAGCTGACGTGTTACTCCGGTTAGTCCTGCCAGTGTGTAGCCGCCTATACTATACCATGGACTTTTCATACCATATTCCTTGTGAAGAATGGTTGCGCACATGAAAGCCGTAGCTGTGTGTCCCGAAGGAAATGAATTGTTTGAAGTGTTGTCCGGGCGGGTTTCCTTGGTCGTATATTTTAATGTGTTTACAAATCCAGCCATCAAGGCAGCAGAGAAAACATTGCTTACAGCCAGTTCTTTCCAGGAACTGCGGCTTTGTACTCCAGCCAGTTTTAATCCCCAGGTTGCAGCAAGAGGAACGTATTGAGTATAATCGTCATATTTGTGATGAAATTCGGGTTTGAACCGATTGCGTAGTGTACGAAAATCACTGTTTTGCTTTTTGACAATCAACCCGGATACGATAAAAGGAATCCCCATATACGAGAATTCTCTGTTAAAACTTTCTTGAGCAGTTATATATATCTTCCTTTCAGTCGGGGGGACACTACTTGTTGAATCGTTGAAGTAGCAAGAAGACTCATCATTCATCTGATGAGCATATAGGGAAATGTTGCAGAACGACAGACAGAAAAGGAGAAGGAAAGTTCTTGATTTCATAGTATCCGTTATAAAAAGAATTCAAATCTATACAACGGAATTGGAGGGATGAAGGTTCATATTGTTTAGTTAAAAAACTTTGAATGAGGAACTTTTGACTTTTCCCTTTTGATTATGTACGAGAAGTAAATAGTAAAGTTCTTGGAATAGCAGTGAAATCTGGACACAATAAAAAAGGAGACTGACGAATCAATCTCCTTTCTTGTTATACTCGAAATATAAATTATTTGATATTCGGGTTCAGTTTGTTCCATTCAGAGATAGCTGGAAGAACGCCCATTGCGATAACTTCGTCACGCAATTCGCACAAGTGAGCATAGCTCTTATCCAAAGCAGCCTGTTCTTCTGCAGTACCGTTCAAAGCAGCGCAGTGGCAACCGTCAGCAGTAATTGAAGTTTCCCAAGCCATCATGATGTGATCGTACTTATCATTTGAAATGTAAGTACCAGCCGGCCAGCGGAATGCTTTACCACCCATAGCAGCACCGATCATTTCGATAGAAACGTATGCCGGGCTCTGGAATGAAGAACGTCCACGCAGGTTGATGATGTTAGCACCACCTTTTGTTACTTTCTGCTGGATTTCAGCCCACTGTTCTTTAGTCAAAGCGTCAGTACCGATCATGTCGATCAACGGTTTGCCGTTAACTTTTGCAGTAGAAGCGAATACAGCCATCTGTTCGCCGTGGCCACCGTAAGTACGGCAGTTTTCAACAGCGTCCATAGATACGCCGAAATGTTTAGCCAATTCACTGCGCAGACGAGTAGAGTCCAAAGCAGCCAAAGTAGTAACCTGACTTGGTTTCAAACCAGAGTACAGCAATGTGATCAAACCAGTGATGTCAGCCGGGTTGAAGATAACTACGATGTGTTTTACATCCGGGCAGTACTGTTTTACGTTCTTACCGAATTCTTCAGCGATAGCAGCGTTACCTTTCAGCAGGTCTTCACGAGTCATACCAGCTTTACGAGCAGCACCACCTGAGTTTACGATATATTTAGCACCAGTCAGCGCTTCTTTGATATCAGAAGTGAAAGTTACGTTTACGCCTTCGAAACCGCAGTGGTATAATTCTTCAGCTACGCCTTCCAATCCCGGAGCATACGGGTCATACAAACAGATGTTCGGAGTCAGACCCATCATGATAGCAGTCTGAGCCATGTTAGAACCGATCATACCGGCAGCACCAACAATGGTAAGTTTTTCGTTAGTTACAAATTCCATAATTCTTATTATTTAAGTTATGTTATAAAAGTGTATTTCTTTTTTTTCTTGCGCTACAAAGATAGGAAAGTTCTTTTGTAAAAACGAATCTTTCGTTACGTAAAAGTGGGCAAATCTGCGGGCTTTCGACTTAATTACGGAAAAATTTCACTATTTTTAAATTTGGATGTGGTGTTTTGCTATGAGGAGTTATCAATTGTCTGATTATGCTTGTCGGACATATTTCTTTGCCTTCAGTCTTCTTTTTTTCAGAAATAAGAATTAAGTTTGTATATGCGAAAGCAGAATCTATATAGATTAACCTAAATACTACAAATTATGACACATGTAATGCCTCAGTTACCTTACGGGATGGACGCACTTTCCCCGTATATGAGTAAGGAAACACTCGAATTTCATTATGGTAAACATCTGCAAACTTATGTAGATAATCTGAACAAACTGATACCTGGGACGCCTTATGAGAGTATGTCTTTGGACGAGATCGTGACAAAGGCAGACGGAGGTATATACAACAATGCTGCACAGACATGGAATCATACTTTTTTCTTTCAGAGTCTGACTGGCGGACAGACCGAGATGCCGTTGAAACTGGCTGATGCGTTAAGCAGAGCTTTTGGATCGGTCGACACATTTAAGGAACTGTTTACGAAAGCGGCTTTGGGATTATTTGGTTCTGGCTGGGTATGGCTGGTTGCTGATAAGGAACATAAGCTTTCAATTGTTGCAGAATCGAATGCCGGCAATCCGTTGACAAAAGGATTACGCCCTGTGATGGTGATAGATGTATGGGAACATGCTTATTACATCGATTACCGGAATCGTCGGGCTGCCTTCGTTGAGGCTTTCTGGAAATTGGTAGACTGGAATAAAGTGGCAGAACGGATTTGAATCGGTAAAAGGAGGATATTCTGTCTTAGGCTTGCTTCCTTTCAGCGGGCAAGCCTAAGCAAAATGATGTTTTTTATAACTATTTTGTGTGAAAAAGTAACGGGTGGGTTGCCGTGGCTTGCACAAGTTAAAAACAATCTTTACCTTTGTTTGGTAAAGAAACACATCTGCTTTATTAAAACTAAATTAAAACACATGAATACCATGTTATTATTTATGGGAATCGGTACGCAAGAATTACTTTTCATAGCCTTGATAGTACTGTTGCTTTTTGGAGGTAAAAAGATTCCTGAACTGATGAAGGGATTAGGCAAAGGAGTGAAAAGCTTTAAAGACGGAATGAATGGGGTAGAAGAAAATCTGAAAGATTCTGCTGAAAAAACGGATAAACCGGAAAATAAGGAAAAGTAACTATCGTGGAGCAAAAAAATGAATCGGAACTGACATTCTGGGACCATTTGGATGAATTGAGAGCCACACTTATACGAATTGCGTGTGTGGTTGTTGTGCTTATGTTATTGTCCTTTTTCTTTAAGGATGAACTTTTCCATATAATCCTGATGCCAAAGGATAATGACTTTTATGTTTATCGCTTTTTCGAGTGGATAGGAAATGTCTTGCATCTGTCCGGGCTTGAGGCGAACGACTTTCATGTCCGCCTGATTAATACCAAATTGTCGGGGCAGTTTCTCATGCACATGAACGTTTCATTTTATGCGGGCATCATACTGGCATCTCCTTATATTCTTTATCAGCTTTTCCGTTTTGTTTCGCCTGCGCTGTATGAAAATGAAAAACGTTATTCGGTACGGGTTATAGCCTGGGGATATGTTCTGTTTCTCTTGGGCGTATTGTTTAGTTATTTTCTGATTTTTCCTTTCACCTTTCGTTTTCTGGCCCTTTATCAGGTGAGTCCGGAAGTAGAAAACACCATTACGATTAATTCGTATATCGATACACTTACCATGCTAAGCTTGATGATGGGAATCACGTTTGAAATACCTATTCTTGCATGGCTGTTTGCTAAGCTTGGCTTTCTGACGGCTGAGTTTATGACTAAATATCGGAAACATGCACTGATTATATCGCTTGTCATTGCTGCTATTATTACACCTACTTCCGATGTCGTTACATTATTGATGGTAACCTTTCCTATGTTTGTCTTATACGAAGTAAGTATTCTGATTGTGCGGAGAACTGGTAAATAAGAAGAGATGATGCGGTATGCGGTGAAACGTGCTGTGAAGTTTTTCTTTTTCTGTAATTGCCTGCTCGTTTTTTTGTACAAAAACAAAAAACTTTTGTACAAATTTTCAAAAAACGTCGGGAGAAATTTGACGAGATATGCTGACGCTTTTATTTAATAAAGGTGTTTATTGGTCTTTTTGCCCTTCACGCCTTTCACGAAGGTTGCTTTACTTTTCAGCTTATGATTAGTAGATGAAATTTAAAACTCTGTTTCTTAATAGATTAGATAGCCTTTTGCTCAGAAAAAAAATTCCTTTTCATGCTTAGAGGACCGAGGCAAAAAATAGTCATGTTATAACTCCGAACTCGAGTATTGACATGACTATTTTTTATGATTATGAGATACTTTATCAGAAGCTCTATTTCTGTTTGGCTTCTCCCTCTTCCATTTTTCGGGTAACAAACTGAATTTTTAAGTTTGCTTCTTTTTGTTCTTTGCGTATTTCTTCTATGCCGGCAAGGATACGTGCCAGATTGCTGACCTCTGTTATAGCCTTGATATCATTGGCATACATAATTGTCTTATAGTTGCGGTCGCCAATAAATTCCAGCTTGAGGCTTTTCTTGTCCTGATTGGCGGCAATATAAGCTGCAACTCCTCCATCATTGCCTACCTTGTAGTCGGCTTTTTCGATGGCCCGTCCCAGGTCGGTTGTTTCATAGCTGTCGTTGGATGCTGGTGTTTCGGCAAATGTGTCATCGCCTGCGCTGACTCTTACAGCTGTGTGGTGGATATTTCCTCCTGCACAATAAATAGAGGTGAGTGACATTTCCCCCAGTTCGTTAACCTGTGCACGCAGGAAAGAACGTCCGATATTCTTTTCTACGACCTGAGTCGGATAGAAGTAGTTTCCTATTTCCTGATAAGCCGTATCCTTTTCCAGCACGAAATTGCCTTTTATAGAATCGAGTTCTGCCTGTTTGACGACCATCATGCTGTCCAGATAAGTTAGCGTTTTCTGTTGTTCCTGCAAGTCTATTTGCTGCATGAGCTGGATGCCCGCCTTCCGTACGTCTACAGCTTTGGGATAATAGGTGCGTATGCTGTCTATCTGTAACCGTGCAAGGTTATAGTCGCCCGCAGCAAAAGCCAGTTCCGCGCGCTGGAACAGTTTTCCTGCGTTTTTGCTGTCACTGTTACATCCTGACAATAATACAATCAGGGCTGCGGCTGCTAAAGTTATCTTTTTCATATAATTAATCAGTTTATTACGGAACAAAAATACAATTAAATCAGTTATTCCCTGCGAGGCTTTTCATTTTTTTGTAATTTTGCACGCTAATTTTGTAATAAACATGGAATTGAAAGAACACTTTACAGGCAAAATATTCAATCTGATATCCGAAACTGCTGACGAACTGGGACTGGAATGTTACGTGGTAGGAGGTTACGTGCGTGATATATTCCTGAATCGTCCGTCGAAAGACATAGATGTGGTAGTAGTAGGCAGTGGAATTGAGATAGCCGAAGCGTTCGGAAAGAAGTTGGGACGTGGTGCCCATGTTTCTGTCTTTAAGAACTTTGGAACTGCACAGGTGAAGTATCACGATGTGGAAGTTGAATTCGTTGGAGCTCGAAAAGAATCGTATAGCCATGATAGCCGTAAGCCGGTTGTAGAAAACGGAACGTTGGAAGATGATCAAAATCGCCGCGATTTTACCATAAATGCATTGGCAGTATGTTTGAATAAAGCTCGTTTTGGAGAGCTGGTAGACCCGTTCGGCGGTCTGGATGACCTGAAGGAACGTACCATACGAACTCCTCTTGACCCGGATATAACATTCAGTGACGATCCTTTACGCATGATGCGCTGCATTCGCTTTGCTACTCAGTTGAATTTCTTTATAGAGGATGAAACATTTGATGCCCTGAGCCGTAACCGTGAGCGCATCAAGATTATTTCACGGGAGCGCATTGCTGATGAATTGAATAAAATATTGCTTTCACCTGTACCTTCGAAAGGTTTCGTTGACTTAGACCGTTGCGGACTGCTGGAACTGATCTTCCCGGAACTGGTTGCTTTGCAGGGAGTAGAAGTCAGAAATGGAAGAGGACATAAGGATAATTTCTATCACACTCTGGAAGTGGTAGACAATATTGCAAAGGTTACCGATAATTTATGGTTGCGCTGGGCTACTTTGTTGCACGACATTGGAAAGCCGCGCACTAAACGCTGGGATCCTCGTGTAGGATGGACATTCCATAATCATAATTTCATCGGAGAAAAGATGATACCTGAAATCTTCCGGAAGATGAAGTTGCCTATGAATGAAAAGATGAAGTACGTTCAAAAGCTGGTCGGTCTTCATATGCGTCCTATTGTGATAGCCGATGAAGAAGTGACCGATTCGGCTGTTCGGCGACTGCTTTTCGAGGCTGGCGATGATATTGACGATTTGATGCTGCTGTGTGAAGCAGATATTACTTCGAAGAATGAAGTACGCAAACAACGCTTTCTCGACAATTTCAAACTGGTACGTCAGAAACTGAAAGACTTGGAGGAAAAGGATCGTATCCGTAATTTCCAGCCGCCGGTAGATGGTGCTGAGATTATGAAGGTATTCAACTTGCAGCCGTGTCGGGAAATCGGCAGTCTGAAAAGCTCTATAAAGGACGCTATTCTGGATGGGATTATTCCTAATGAACACGATGCTGCTTTTGAGTTTATGCTTAAGAAGGCAAAGCAAATGGGACTGGAGCCCGTCAATCAATAAATCATTATACCGTTTTCGGGTTTCCGATCTGTATTTTTGCAAATAGGAAACCCGAAAACAAGAAAAAGATTATTCCTTGTTTAGAGTAATAAGAAATAAATCTAATTATCCAAATAGAAAAGTTTATATAAATAAGAGTTGTCCGTTTGTACGCTCTGTATGTATCTGTAGGTTGGTTTTGTGTTTTAAAAGTTGCTCAATTTAGAAAAACATCTGTTAGTTTGTTTTTATTTATTCGATCAGAAAATATATCTTTGTAGAGCTTTTCGTTAGGTAACATAAGCGTTTCAAAAGGGAATGTCGTGTAAATCGGCAACAGTACCCGCTGCTGTGATTCTTAATGAACCGGAGGCAATGCATGTGCAAGCCACTATTGTTTGAATACAATGGGAAGGTGTCTGCCGGGGAGAGATCAGTCAGAAGACCTGCCACGAAAAGCAAATCCAATCTTTTTATTAACTTTTCAAAGCAAACAGTATGAATTTAACTGAAATCTGTATTATCAAGCGTGACGGGAAGCGGGAAAACTTTTCGCCTTCAAAGATTACAAATGCCATCAGTAAAGCTTTCAATGCCACAGGACTGGCTCATCAGGAAGAGCTGATTGATGAAATTACTCAGCGTGTTATTGCTCATTTTGAGAATCCGACGATCGGAGTTGAGGAGATTCAGGACCTTGTAGAAACAGAATTGATGAAAGTGCAGCCTGAGGTTGCCAAGAAATATATCATTTATCGCCAGTGGAGAAATACAGAACGCGACCGCAAAACGCAGATGAAGCACATTATGGATGGCATTGTGGCTATCGACAAGAATGATGTAAATCTGAGCAACGCTAACATGTCGAGTCATACTCCGGCGGGACAGATGATGACTTTTGCTTCGGAGATTACCAAAGATTATACGTATAAATACCTTTTGCCCAAGCAGTATGCTGAAGCACATCAGTTGGGAGATATTCACATTCACGATTTGGATTATTATCCAACCAAGACAACAACTTGTATTCAATATGATCTTGATGACCTGTTTGAACGTGGTTTTCATACAAAGAATGGAAGTATCCGTACTCCGCAATCCATCCAGAGTTACGCAACGCTGGCAACTATTATCTTCCAGACCAACCAGAATGAACAGCATGGAGGACAGGCAATTCCGGCTTTCGATTTTTTCATGGCAAAAGGTGTACTCAAGAGTTTTCAGAAAGCAGTAGCATCGTCTGTTTCCTTTTATCTTGATATGAGAGATATACAGTTGGATGAGGCTGCGATACTGACTGTATCCAAACAGTGTTTTACTTCTATTGTTCCGACAGAGGATGAAAAGAAAAGTTTCCTTTCGGCAGCGGCCGGACAAGGCGTCACACTGACGGCCGGTGAACTGGAACACATTTTACGTAAGTCGTATGCTCAGGTACGCAAGGATACTCATCAGGCTATGGAAGGATTTATCCATAACTTGAACACGATGCATTCGCGTGGAGGAAATCAGGTAGTGTTCAGCTCAATCAATTATGGAACAGATACTTCGGCTGAAGGACGAATGGTGATAGAAGAATTATTGAAAGCGACCATCGAAGGCTTAGGTACACGTGGAGAGGTTCCTGTATTTCCAATTCAGATATTCAAAATAAAAGATGGAGTATCTTATTCTGAAGCAGACTATAAACGTGCGATGGAGGACTTTGAAGCTGCTATGGATGGGAAAGTTGAATTTGAAGCTCCAAACTTTGATTTGTTTCTGAAGGCTTGTCGGACAACGGCCAAGGCTTTGTTTCCGAACTTCATGTTCCTTGATACACCTTTCAATCGTCACGAAAAATGGGATGCAAGCGATCCGAAACGCTACCGTTATGAACTGGCGACGATGGGATGTCGTACACGTGTATTCGAAAATCTGAACGGTGAAAAGACTTCATTGGGACGTGGAAACTTGTCGTTTACTACCATGAATCTGCCGCGTCTTGCCATCGAGGCGCGTATTAAGGCTGAAAGTGTAGCTGAGAATCAGGGGCAGGATACCATAGAACGTCTGGCGAAAGAAACATTTATCAATTCAGTACACGATATGGCTGTCTTCATAGCCGAGCAGCTCTATACCCGCTATCAGTATCAGCGTACAGCACTGGCGCGGCAGTTTCCGTTCATGATGAGTAACAATGTGTGGAAAGGAGGCGGTGAGCTGAATCCGAACGATGAGGTAGGTGACGTACTGAATCAGGGAACATTGGGTATTGGTTTCATTGGCGGTCACAATGCCATGGTAGCTCTGTACGGACAAGGACACGGACATTGTCGGAAGGCATGGGACACATTGTATGAAGCTGTAGAAGAAATGAATCGTGTAGTAGAAGAATTTAAGCAGAAATATCATTTGAACTATTCAGTACTGGCTACTCCTGCTGAAGGGCTTTCCGGACGATTTACTCGTATGGACCGTCGTAAATATGGTGTGATACCAGGGGTAACCGACCGCGATTATTATGTGAATTCATTTCATGTCGATGTGAAAGAACCCATCAGTATCGTAGAAAAGATAAAATGTGAAGCTCCTTTCCATGCGTTGACGCGAGGAGGACACATTACTTATGTTGAACTGGACGGAGAGGCTCAGAAAAATGTGAAAGCAATTGCCAAGATTGTAAAGGTGATGCATGACGAAGGTATCGGTTATGGTTCGATTAATCATCCGGTAGATACCTGTCATAACTGCGGCTACAAAGGCGTTATTTACGATAAATGTCCAATCTGCAACAGTGAAAATATTCTACGCATGCGCCGTATTACCGGATATCTGACCGGAGATTTAAACAGTTGGAACTCGGCAAAGCGCGCAGAAGAACGCGATAGAGTAAAACACTGCTAATTCATTCGTTTGTTATTTAATAGAGGCTTTCTCTGCATACAGATTCGGATATTGTGTAGTAGTTCCCTTGGGGAATAGATATCTGTATGTAGGAAAGCCTTTTTCATTTCGGATCGTGGTTAATATTAAGGCTGAATTTTATTATGTTACATTATTTATATACATATTCCGAAACGATAGTCGATGGGGACGGTATACGTTTCTCCATATATTTGTCAGGATGTACACACCGATGTCGGGGATGTCATAATCCGGAATCGTGGAACCCACAGGCAGGTCAACCTCTTACCCGGGAGAAAATAGAGGAAATGATAGCTGCAATCAATGCCAATCCTTTGTTGGATGGAATTACTTTTTCGGGAGGAGATCCGTTTTATTCACCCGAAGAGTTTCTTTCTCTTGTTCGTGAGTTCCGTGAGCGTACGCAGCAGAACATTTGGTGTTATACGGGATATACTTATGAAGAGTTGCTGGCCGATCCGCAACGCAAGCCGATATTGGCGTATATTGATGTACTGGTTGACGGGCGTTTTGAACAATCTTTATATTCTCCGAAGCTGGAATTTCGGGGAAGCAGCAACCAGCGTATACTTAAATTGACACATAAATAACTCCTTGTAGTGTATGCTTTTCGTTGTCGCACACGAATGAATAAATTGTTCCATGATATAAATCAAGAAAAACGTCTATTATAGAAGAAAAAGCATCCATCTTATTGCCGATTAAATAGAAAGCCATACCTTTGCATCGTGGTTGTGAAACCAAAAGATAATAAAGATACACAAAGGTATTAGACTAGATTTTAAGGTAATTGAAAAAAGGTATTAGATTTAAGGTAAAAAAGCAATTTTAGTAAAAGGTATTAGATTTAAGGTATTAAGTTTTAGGTTTTTATTTTAAGGTATTAGGATAAAAAGGTAAATGTTTTCAGGAATTAGTTGAAATAGGATTAGAAAGATTGCTTTAAGGTAGAAAAGAAAAGGAAGGATAACAAACAAAACAACAACTGGATGAGAAAAAGATGCAAGAACCCTTAAATGGGGGTTCTTTAGGAAATCGGCGGTGTTCATACGAACAATCGCTTTTTTTATTTTATAGAGGCTCGTTTCCATTACTTTGACTTTACGGGTGTATCTTGTCAGATTCCATATACTATAATTTTTTCCGGATTCCTGTCTTTATATGGAAAAAGTGCAAAGTATTATGGATGGCTTAAATCGTTATAATATGTTTTAAGGTATTTCATTTTTTTTAAATGATAACTTCACGTATCTTTGTGCCCGATGAAGGTAAAAACGCGTCATATACGCATTTGGGCGTTGGGCCTTTTAACCTTGTTTGCGGTATATTATACGGTTACGACACTGTATGTCCATATACACGAGGTGAACGGGGTTGTTATAGTCCATTCGCATCCTTTTACTGAGCATCATTCTCATTCGGGCGGGCAAGCACTCACATTGCATTATTTGTCTACATTTACTTCGTTAGACTGGCATACGGCAGAATCAGTCTGTCCCGATTTTCCTCTACTTTATTTATTAACTTTTAATTTTAATGCATTCCATACCCTGGCATTGTACGGGGAAGGGATTTATTTGCGTGCACCTCCCATTAATCTTTTCATTTGATTTAATAAAAATAGGAAACCGAATTAGTGCCTGTTTTTTGTATTTGGATTGATTTTAAGTGAGTTACTTCGGATGGCCTTTAATGAAGGCTTGCCGGAGGAAGGCTTGAATTATGTCCAAACCAGACTTCTTTATCTCATGTTGCAGGTAAGTCTTGGCGGAACAGGTTAATAAGTAACAAAAGAAAAGATTAATATAAAATGATAAAACATATTTTATTCATAATGGGATTGCTATGTTCTTTGGTGAGCTTAGCAACCGAACCGGTGAAGGAAGGAAATATCATAGCCGGACACGTGATAGAAAAAGGTACGGAAAATAGTTTGCCTTACGCTACAGTATTGATTGTAGAAACGGGAGAAGGAACGGTTACTGACGCTGAAGGCTATTTCCGTTTTAAAAATATTCCTGCCGGAAATTATACGTTGAAAGTGCAGAGTATAGGATACAATACTCAGACCAAGAAAGTTACGGTAAGTAAAGATTTCACGGTCGACATACATTTTGTGATGGAAGAAGAAACAATCATGACAGATGAGGTGGTTGTTTCAGCCAATAGAAATGAAACAAGCCGTAAGGTAGCACCGGTCGTTGTGAATGTAATGAGTAATAAACTGTTTGAGGCTGTCAATTCGAACAATCTGGCGAAGTCATTGAGTTATCAGTCTGGATTACGTGTGGAAAACAATTGTCAGAATTGCGGTTTTCCACAAGTACGCATAAACGGACTGGAAGGTCCTTATTCGCAGATATTGATAAACAGTCGTCCTGTAATGAGTGCTCTCTCGGGCGTTTACGGTCTGGAGCAGATTCCTACCAATATGATTGAACGTGTAGAAGTTGTTCGAGGAGGCGGTTCTGCTTTGTTTGGCGCCAATGCGGTAGGAGGAACGATTAATATCATTACGAAAGATCCTGTGAGCAATTCTTTTCAGGTGGCTTCTACCATGTCAAACCTGAATGGAAAGGTCTGGGAGCAATATATGGGAGCCAATGCTTCGCTTGTTTCATCAGATAATTCGTATGGCATCGCTCTCTATCAGTCGTACCGTAACCGTAATCCGTATGATGCAGATGGTGATGGCTTTTCGGAACTTGGCAAATTGAATATGAATACGTTTGGGTTACGTTCTTATTATCGTCCTACACAGTTCAGCCGTATTAGTCTGGAGTATCATACGACGAATGAGTTCCGCCGTGGGGGTAATAAATTTGATCTTCAGCCTCACGAAACGGATATTACTGAACAAACCAAGCATATTATCAATAGTGGAGGGCTGACTTATGATGTCTTTTTTAATGAATATCGTCATAAATTATCAGTCTATGGCTCTGTGCAGCATATAGACCGTAATAGTTATTATGGAGCCGGGAAAAATCCTAATGCTTATGGAAAGACAAAGGATTTGACTGCTGTAGGTGGAGCTATGTACGTAGGCAATATGGAAGATTGTCTTTTCTCGCCTGCAACATTTACTGGAGGTCTTGAATATAACTATAACTCACTGCATGATGTGATGACAGGGTATAATCGTGACTTACGTCAATATGTTCGAATTGTCAGTGGATTTGCTCAAAATGAGTGGAAGATGAACTATTTTACGCTTTTGGCGGGTTTCCGTTTGGATAAGCATAACCTGATAGATAATGTTATATTCAGTCCGCGTGTCAATTTGTTGTGGAAGCCATCGGATAAACTCCAGGGACGTTTGACCTGGTCTACCGGTTTCCGTGCTCCGCAGGCTTACGATGAAGACTTGCACGTAGCGGCTGTAGGTGGTGAAGCGATGATTATCCGGCTGGCTGACGGGTTGAAACCTGAACGTTCGAACAGTTTCAGCGGTTCTGTTGACTGGAGTTTCAACATCGGAAATTTTCAGTCGGATTTGTTGGTGGAAGGATTCTACACTTCCTTAAATGATGTCTTTTACCTGACAGGAATAGGGAAGGATGCCGACACCGGTGCGGAAATACAGGAAAGACGAAACGGGTATGGAGCGCGCGTATACGGGGCCAATATCGACTATAAAATAGCTCACGGGCGTGAAGCACAATTGCAACTTGGTTTTACCTTGCAGCAAAGTCGATATACAGAGGCTGTAAACTGGAGTGAAGATTCAGATGTTGCTCCTATTAAACGCATGCCTCGTACACCGGATTATTACGGCTATTTTACTTTTACTTCAGCCCCACTGAAGAATTTTGATTTTTCTTTCTCTGGAATCTATACAGGGCCGATGGTTGTTCCTCACTTTGCCGGTTATATTGAAAAAGACCGACTGGAACATACACCGAATTTTATGGAGCTGAACCTGAAGTTGAATTATACGTTTGTGCTGAATGACCACTTGAAGCTTCAAGTGAATGGTGGTGTACAGAACATGTTTAATGCTTTCCAGAAAGATTTGGATAAAGGTGCTTTACGTGATTCGAAGTATTTTTATGGGCCAACTCAACCCCGAACATATTTTATCGGGATTAAATTCTTCAATTAATCCATTGGTAAGCTGTTGTTTTCTGATACGGTAATCAAACAAATAAATCCGGATTTCAGCCAATCATTTGCTGAAATCCGGATTTTATTGTTAGTAATACTTTAAAGTATCAGTTTATCTGCTGAAAGTATATACATGGCCTGCTGAATGCGCTTCCGTTACATCCATAACAGAAGTTTTTGTATTATCGTCCACTTTAAATAGTCCAAAGCCATATCTGCCATTCAAAGGCGATGAACTATAATAATACATTTGTACAGCTCCATTAGGAGAACTTTCCAGAATATATTTGCCATATGCATAGTTGTCAACCGCACTCCATTTCTGTCCGCTGTAAGTACCGATAGTCAAAACATAATTGCCTGCATTCTCTCCAGTAGTAGGAGTGCCTACTATTTCTTCTGTTGCATCAATAAAGATACTACCATCTTCATTGTATTGTGCAATGAACGGGTATTGATCGGTAATGGCTTTTACTTTGCTTGAGTAATTTTCCCAGCCATATACTTTGTAAGTATTAGCTTCATCTCCTTCGGCAATTGTAACAGTAAATTCTTTCGAGTTAGTCCAGTCCCACCATGGTCCAGCTTCGTAATAATACAAAGAGGAACCGCTTGCCTTGACTGTCCAAGTTCCTAACCATTCTTCATAAGTCGGTTTAGAGTATTGCACAGGAGAAGTTTCTGTACGGGCATAAGTGTTTCCTGTCCATTCTACTGTATCATCCCAAAGAATTGATGCTACTTGATTGAATGTTGAAGTATACAGTTTACTTGATTTTAAGTTATAGAATGCCATATAACCGTAACCATTATTTTTGACTTTTTGCAAACTCGATTCGGAAACAGGAACAACAACAGGACTTCCGTTACTATCGGCAATTAGTGTAATTGCATATGGCGCTTCTATTTTGTTGTCTATGTCTTGACCATAATATTCGAAGAAAGAGCCATAACGACCATATACAGTATAATCAATTAAACTTTCAACTTCAGAGCCAAGAGGATGATCGCTGTACAGATACCAATAAATACCAAAGGCTATACCTTCTTCTTTAGGTAATTCTTCACGGCATGCCTTCAATAGATTTGTATAGTTTTCAGGTGTACATTCAGCAGTACTTGCTACAACACCTGTTCCAGACTGTGCACTACCTTTGAAGCTTCCTTCGGCATAAGAAGAATATTCATCGTCGAAGTCAATTCCATCCAGGCCGTAAATATCTACATAATATTTTAATTCTTTGGCGAAAGCTTTAGCTCCTTCTTCACTTAAGCTACGCATGCCGGCGTCATCGTGATTACCCAAGATGGACAAATGTACTTTGATACCTTTTTCTTGTAATGGACGGATAATCTTGTCTGCATTATGAAGAACATAACTGACTTGTTCGTTGCAATAAATATAAGGTTTTCCATCACTATCCAGATTAATGTTGGCAGCAAAGATACTTACGATGTCGAAGAATGGTTCTCCATTAGAAAGAGTATATTCGCCAGCGTTCAGTGGATTCTCATTATTTACTTCGATGTAACACAAATTTTTGATTGCTTTATTGTGCTGTGGATAAGTAACCGATTTAACCTGATATATGTAAGACGAATTATTGCTTGATACAGTTACGCCGTTATCGGCTGTAGCTGTAATAGCTACGGCATTACCAGAATTTCCTGCCGGAATATTGACATCAATGTAGTCTGAAATTCTCTTACCAGCTGGAATTGTTACTTCTCCGTTGTTTGATAAGGTAGCACCTTCATATGTTGTATAATTCGTACCATTAGCAGCATTATAGGCGGTCAGTGCATCGTTGTCAATCTTGAATGTTACTTTGGTGTCCTGAGTAGCTGTCTTGCTCAGTTCAAAATAAACATGACCTGTGGCTTTTTCACCATTCTTTGCTGTCAGTGTAGCTCCCATTTGTGCTCCGGCAGCCGAACGTACAGCACCAAATGTACCATCCACATTACCCCATGGGTTGGTTATTCCATTTGTGATTTCAATATCGTCTTCACAGGCAGTGAAAGTAGTTCCCGCTAATGCGAGAACCACTGCCATGAAAGCTAATTTAAAACTTATATATCTCATAATAAATTACAAATTAAATTTAAGGTATTCATTCATTTGTTGCAGGAAGACTTACTTCCAACCATGTAGCTTCACTCTGAAATACACCATTATTGCCGTACTGGCTATAATCTTTTACATCATTTGTTTGATTATCACACAATTTCCAGTAGAGAATAAGATTCTCTTCACTTTCAGGATTTTCTACTACATAAAAATGGTTGTCTGCGTTGATTTCTTCCTTTGTTAATACTTTATCCCATACGCGAACTTCAGAAATTCTTCCTTCGAACCATCGGTTATCATTATAAGAATGTCCTACCCAAAAACTTCTTGGTTTGCCGTCATTATCATTCGAATGCTCTGGACTCCAATCTACCGTGCCGGCATTTACTCCTGTAAAGTGATCAACTTCTACTCCATTAAAGTACACGTACAAATCTTGTGCTTCACTATCATAAGTAACAGCGACATGTGTCCATGTATTCAGGTTTACAGCTTTTGATACGGCAAAGTTTCCAGCACCGCTTGTTGCTATTTGCAGAACATTAGGATCCAGACCTGCATCACCAAAGCGCAACAGGAAGCCTCCTTCTGTTCCCATTAATGTACTGATGCCACTTTCATGTCCATCACCAAATACTGTTGGGTAAATCAGAGCTTCGGCAGTCAGTTTTTTCAGTTTAAACTTTTCGGGAGTAGCCCAGGCATCTGTATAAATAGCATTCTTTGTAATATCTGGTACGACATCAATCAAGGCACCTTTTCTTACAACATAGTATTGGGTCTTGTTAGATGCCAGAATGTCTATGCTGCAACTTGTGACTGTAACAGGTAATACATAAGTTTTACTATCATCAATAACATCAAGTCCCTTGAATTTGATGGCAATAGGATCTGAGTTCAAACTTCCCGCAGGAATTATTCCTGAGGTTGTTGATAATTCATAGTTTTCAGATGGGAGCATTTCCATTCCACTGGTATAGTATATACCTTCGTATGCTTTCACCAAATTTGCGTCAGCTGCAATAGTGAAGGTAACATCCTGTCCTTCCGGTTTAGGAATAGATAATGTGAACTCTTGAATCTCTTCTACTGAAGTCGGTTTTATCAAGACTGTAGCGGGATTACTATCCGTCATGAATATCTTATTGCTAAAATTTTCTATATCGTCTGTACAGCTGGTAGCCAGAGCTCCGCTTAACAGCGCCAAAGAAATGAAAGAAATATTTTTAATTTTCATAATTCTGATTATTTAGTTGGAGCCGGGTTCAATATATTAATAGCTTCTTTTACGTAAGTGTAAGTTCCACCTGTAGCATAGTAATCGTTTTGTACGTTATATATAGCGATACCAGCTCTTGTGAAACCATCTGTTTCAGGATATCCTGCTGCCACCCAATAAGCAACTTCACTCAGTGCACGTACGTCTGTATCCCAATATCCTGTTTTCTTATCTGAAGTGTCAGCTCCTGTTGTTGATACTGCAATAACAATATTATCAGTAGGAACACCTTCGGTAAGAGCGCTTTTTACAGTGAGTAACAACTGGTTTGTATCAGTTGCCTTATCAATATCTAAAATGATATGCTCGCAATCGTTTAATATTGTTTTGTCTGTCAAGTTTTGAGGTTTCCCTTGCCATGTCAGCAACTTATCCTGATTTTCAGTTTTCCAGTTCTTTACAGCAGTCAACACAATATTTTGTGTTGTTGTATAAGCTTCTTTTTCTGCTGTATTCATAAATGTAGGATCTTGCCCCACAAACTTGACAATCACTCCGTCGAAAGATGAAGAGTATGCCAGTTGTTTATCCAGCTCAGATTGAAGATAAGCATTGAAGTCAGCTGCACTACCTTCTGTGCCAGCTACTGCCTGCTGATCTTCCCATGTTGTCTTGATATCGTCGTAACTGATTGTATAAACGACTTTTGACCCTTTGCTATGCATTGTTTCAATGTCAGATTTTTCAAAGTCAGCAAGAGCTTCTGGATACATTAGTGCAACAATATCTACACTATCAGGTATATTAGTCATGTGCTGTGCAGGGCTGGCAGGTACTTTTGTACTATTGTCGAACCATGCATATACGATTTTATGCTCTGCATTCTTGTAGTCACGAAGGCTTTGTAGATAATTGGCATAGGCTTCCGGGTTTTGTTCTTGTGCAGTTGGTCTGTTGATATCCAGACTTTCCACATCGGTGCAAGAAGCCATAGACAAGCTTCCCATCACGAGCAATCCCAGCGCTGATTTTATTATATTTTTCATAAGATACCAATGATTTTAGATTATAAAATTAGTTACCTGCCTGAATGTTTTCTCTTCCAGGTTTTTTGTCCCACCAAACTTTAGTGGCATAATTGTCTGCGCCTCCCAGAGCAGAAAGTGCTCCCGGCATATTTACAGCATTGCTTACATATTCGTCTGAAGGATAAGGAATACGGTTGGCGCCCACATTAGAGTCAACTACTCCTGCACTCTTGTTTCCTGCTTCAGTAGAAGGCATCAGGCGAGGATAGCCAGTACGGCGGTGGTCGGCCCAGGATTCATTTCCCAGCATCCAGTTTGCAATCCATTTCTGTGTAATAATACGTTCCTGTTTAACTTCTTCACTTGCTGTTTCATCCCATGCTATTGTGATGGAAGACAGTTGCGATGCATAACTGTTTGTTCCGGCAGGGTCACTGTATGCTGTTGGCTTGCTTGTATTATCTGTCAGATAAGTGGAAGCTCCGTTTACTCCCCATTGTTCGAATGACAATGTTACGCCATCTTCATAATATTCTTTGGCTGTTTTTGATCCAACATTAAAATTGAATGAAGGTAGTTTGGCTTCAGCACGCAGGAATGCAACTTCAGCAGCATTCATCCAATAAATAGGATCACCTTGACCAATATTTACTCCCGAATATTTACGGACATTATTACCCAGACTGGTAAGTTCAATACTACGTCGGATACCTACATATTCCATTCCTTCTCCCCATTCCGACTTTACAAAGTATTTCTCGCGTCGAGGATCGTTATAACCGTTCATGTAACAGATAATATCGGCAGCAGCGTGAGTATCACCACCTGTTTCAGTTCCTTCTGCTGCATTATATCGAGTTGCAGTGTACAGCGGATTGGTTGTCGTTCCGAAGTAATTCCATTGAGCGTTGTCTGCATTTGATTCGATGACACCACCATTTTCTTCTTTTACTGCATCTTCAGCCCATTGCTTAGCCTTTGCAGGAGCAGCATAAGAAATACGCATAGCCAAACGGAGTTTCAATGAATTTGCGAATTTAATCCATTTGGTGAGGTCGCCACTATATACATAATCGGCAGTTGCTGTCAGCGCAGCTTCCGGATTGGCTTGCAGCACCTGTACAGCTTCTGTCAGTTCCTGGAAGAAAGTGTCGTAAACCTTTTCCTGTGTATCATAAGGAGTCGTAATAGAACCGTCCTTTCCAATTTCTGTGTAAGGAATAGGTCCATAAGCATCCGTGACACGACTCATAGCTGCTACCTTGATTATTTTAGCAATGGCCAAAGGAACCTGATTACCTGTTTGTGTAGCAAGATTTTCTATGGCAGTAAGATTAGTATATAGAATAGGAATAATACGATCCGATTTCAGGAATACTCTTGTCCAGTCGTCTGAAGCATTGAAATTGGCAATTGTCTTACTCCACGATGTATTACTATCGGCAAAATATCCACCATAGGGACCACCCAGCAGACAGTCTGTAAACTGTGCAGTATTAACATCGGATGAAACGACACAGCTGGCCAAATTATTCATGGCAGAACCCAGTGCATAATCGTCTGCACTCAAATCTCCCGGTTGATAAGGATTAGAGTTTATTTCCAGATAGTCGCCGGTACAAGCTACGCTGGCAACTGTCAAGGTTCCTAATAACAATTTATTTATGAAACTTCTCATAGCGTTTTACGTTTAAAATTTTAAAGTTACACTACAACCAATGTTGCGGGTTGAAGGCATCATAAAGTAGTCGATACCTTGGTAGAAATTATTTGTAGAAGCGACGTTTTCAGGATCGAACGGAGCTTTGCAATAAAGCAGCCACAAATTACGTCCTACGAGTGAAATCGTCAGGTCGCATACATCACCCAGCATTTTACGTGGGAATGTATATCCTATTGAAGCTTCCTGTAAACGGACGTTGGTTGCCGAATAAGTATAATATTGTGCAACAGCGTCACCGCTACCAATACCACGATACCATGCTTCCGGATTAATCTGGTCATTGCCGTTTACTAATACGTAACCTTGGTCACGTGCTTCGGCTGTAGATTCGGATACACCGAAATCGTCGAGCATTGCTTGTGTACGAGAGAATACCACACCACCCAGACGTGCAGAAATCATGAAGCCAAAACGAAAGTTGTTCCACGAGAAGTCATTGCGCCATGCCATGTTTGCTTTGGGCAATACACTACCTAATTTAATATAATCGTCTACGTTCGAAATTGTTTCAGTCGCAATCTGTCCGGTTGCATCTACATAGATATTGCCGTTAGCATCACGTTTCAAGTCACGGTTTGAATAAATGTCACCCATTGAACCTCCTTCTTTCAATAAGAAACGTGCAGAACCCAGTCCGCCCATGTTCAATGTACTGATAGAAAATGATTCTCCGGTTGCAGGATTGATTGCATTGTCGGCCAATTCCAAAATCTTGTTTTGGTTGGTAGAGAATGTATAATTGCTGCTCCAGTGGAATTTGTTCCATTCTTTTTCATATCCTAAGGACAATTCGATACCCTGGTTTCGTACGGCACCAGTCTGTATATAAAGAGCTGAATAGCCTGATACACCCAGTTCCGGGTTGAATGTCTGATTCTTGGTAACCGTATTATAGTAAGTTAAGTCCAAGTTGAAGTCTTTCAAGAAGCGCATGGTTAAACCTACTTCCCATGATTCGGTACGTTCCGGCTTCAAGTTATACAGAGGGTACTGAGTCGTATTACTCCATTGTCCGGTACTTGCATCCCATTCATAACGCGGATTGGCGATATAACGTTCAAAAGCCGTACCTACCGATGCGAAAGAAGCACGCAGTTTCATGTATGAAAGATAATCCTGATTCAGATTCGGCATCAGTTCAGATAGTACAACTGAAGCACCCACTGATGGATAGAAGAACGATTTGCTTGTAGAGTTAGGACCTGCCAGCTGTGAAGGCCAGTCATTACGTCCGGTCAATGTCAGGTAATAAGTACTCTTGTAACCAATTTCGGCAGAAGCGAAGATTGATTGAGTCTGTTCTCTCCATCCGCTTTGCAGGCGAGAAGTCTTCTTTGCACTTAAGTTCTGTATATTAAACTCGTTGGCAAGTCCCGGAGTTTCTCCTTCAAAAGCAGAAGTTCCGTCGGCGATAGGTCCACGAATTTCGAGTACATCCGAACGCATATCTGTAAATGAAGTACCGATATTGGCTTGCAAGCTCCAGTCTTCACCAAATGTTTTGTTGATGTTTACCAGGAAGTCTGCATAAAGCTGTTTATCTTTTGATGTAGCATTTGTATACAAACCACGGTTAGACATTTCTGTCATTTGAGTGTTGGTTCCTGCATAATATTTTTCGGTATAGGTATTGATTGAATTATCCAGACGGACACGTCCGCTTACACTTAACCAATCCAGAATCTTGTAGCTCAGACTTGCGTTCAGCATATAACGGTCTTTGTCATTGTTACGCAACTGACGGTAATTTACCCAATACGGGTTCTGCATGACAATACCGGCATCACCTACAGGCCAGTATTGTGTATTGAGCTTACGTACCGGATCGTAGCGTTCATACATCTTGATATCTTCCCAGTCGTTACCACGCGGGAACAGATATGCACCAACGATAGGGTTGTTATATGTTCCCTGATTAACCATATTCTGGTCCTTTTGAAGTACATAAGTAGCACCTACATCCAAAGTCATTTTATCATCAAGGAAGGTTGTTGTGTTGCGGAAGCTGAAGTTGTAACGAGAGTATTTGTTATTAGGAACAATACCTCTTGAGTTTACAGCTGCAGCCGATGCATAAGTCTGATTCTTCTCAGTACCTGTAGAAAGAGATATACTTTCTGTTCCGGTAATACCTGTCTGGAAGTAGTCGCTGACAGGATCGAAACCATACGAATTGGCTTTGTTCAGTCTTTTTCCCCAGCTGTGAATCTGGTCTGCATCAGAATAAGAACTTCCTGTTCCATAGCGGTTCTGGAATTTCGGTGTGACAAATGTGTTTGAGAATTCCGTATTGCTGTTTACTGTAATGCTTAAACGTCCTTCCTTTCCTTTTTTGGTTGTGATGACGATAGCACCGTTTGCTGCATCAGAACCATAAAGTGCCGCTGCAGCCGCACCGGTCAGCACAGACATTGATTCGATATCTTCCGGATTGATATCTGCAATAGGTTCAGTTGCACCTTTTGAACTAAATTCTGTACCCCCTTCGTTTGTACCTGCATACATAGGTACTCCGTCGATTACGTAGAGGGCATTCGAAGACTGCATGATAGATTTTGTACCACGCATTACAACTTTTGATACACCACCGACACCGGATGATGATGCATTGATGGTAACGCCGGCTACTTTACCACTCAATGAGTTGATGAAGTTAGCATCTTTGTTTCTTGTCAATTCATCGGCATTTACCTGCTGCACATTGTATGACAAGGCTTTTTCTGAACGTTTGATACCCAACGCCGTTACTACTACTTCTTCCAGCACTTCGGTATCTTCTTTCATGGTAATGTCGATTGTATTTTTACCGGTAACCGACATTTCTACGTTTTTATATCCCACATAAGAATATTGTAGAATAGCTCCATCGGGTACTGTCAATGAATAATTACCATCAAAGTCGGTAATAGCTCCGTTGGTTGTACCTTTTTCAATGACCGTTACGCCAATCAGAGGTTCTCCTTTCGCATCTACGATTCGTCCGCTGACTGTTTTTGTTTGCTGCTGTGCAGCTTTTACTGATGATGAAGAAGCGGAAGTAGAAGCTTTTGACAAATATACCACATTCTCGTCAACTCTGTAGCTGATACCTTTTCCAGCTAATGCTGTTTTCAATACTTCTTCAACAGAAGCATCCTTTACATTGACCGATGAGATTGGAGTATTGGCCAGATCGTCATCATAAAAGAATTGATACTGAGATTGTGATTGAATTTGCTTGATCATTGTCCCTAATTGGGCATTCGATAAAGCAATATTCAACTGCGCTGACGCAAACTGTGATGGTACAGTAAACAGCGTCGACAGCAATAACGCCCGAAGTAATTTTTTCGAGCACTTGCAAAGAGTTTTTGCTTCTCATACCTGCTTTTTTAAGGTTATACATTAAACTATTTATTTTATTTTCGTTTTTATAAAATGCTAAAGCGAATAAAAATCAAGTATATAACAAACATACCTGTCCGAAACACTTACTCTTGCTGAAATATTTTTTTGTTTTTTCTTTCTATCGTTTTTAACTTGATTGATTATCAGTGGTTTATTTGATTGCCGTCGGCTGCTTTTATAAATGTCAGGCTCTTATTTTCCTAAAGATTTCTTCTTGTCGTCCGTTTGTCTCGATCTTTCTTTGAAAATTTGTACAAAAGATTTTAGAATTTGTACAAAAAATCCTGGAATCTGTACAAAAAAATTTTTTTTCTCTTGACAAATTCCAGGATAGAAGGTTACGTTATTCCTATTCTTTTAATAAATATCTAAGGAAACCTTTTCTTTACTTTCTGCTGGTTCTTCGGGAAGTTGCTGGCTGTTGATAGATGATTGTGTAAAGCGTACATCTTTTGTATTCATTAAATAATATGGATAAAGTGCAGTCTTTACGTGAAAATTTTCAATCGTTATGTTATGGATTTTATGTTCTTCATTGCCGTCCATAAAGATTGCATAATTGTCGGCTGTGTTTGCCGTAACGTTACTTATATGAAAGTTTTCGTAAAGTGCCTGATAATTGCCGCCCCGGAAGCCGAAATAATTTGTTTCGAAGCGGAGAATAGCTCCTTTGGCACGTTCTACCGTAATACTGTCGATGACAATATTGCGTATATATCCACCCCGGTCTCTGTTCGACTTGAAGTAAATGGCATTTTTTACGGTACCGATTTCTATGTTGTTCATATAGACGTTTGAAGCTCCTCCCGACATCTCGCTGCCTATACAAAGTCCGTTGCATTCAGAGTGGAAGATGCAGTTGCGAATAACTATGTTGCGTGACGGCCGGCCGATATGTCTTCCGTCGGTATCTCTTCCGGACTTGATGGCAATTGCATCATCTCCGGTCTGGAAAGTACAGTTTTCTATAAGGACATTGCTGGTTGATTCCGGGTCGCAACCATCGTTGTTTGGAAAGTGACTGTCTATAGTAACGCCTCTGACAATAACATTGTCGCAGTAAACCGGATGTATTGTCCAGAAGGGAGAGTCTTTTACAGTGATTCCTTCTATCAGAACGCGTGAACATCCAAAGGGCTGGATGCAGGATGGACGCAGGACGGTACCTTTGCCGAATATACGTTCGTTTACAGGTACAAGCTTGTCTCCCATTTCGCGAAGGCGGTCGCGGTCGCTGGCTTCAATCTTACTCCATGCTGCAAATTCGATTCCTCCTTGTGCATCTATTGTTCCTTTTCCTGTAATGGCAATATTATTGGCGTGGTAGGCATAAATCATCGGGGAGTGTCCGTAAAGCTCTGTGCCTTCCCAGCGTGTCAGTACGACGGGCAAAAAATCGGATGACTTTCCGCTGAATTGCAGGTATGCTCCTTCGTCTAAATGAAGATTGACGTCACTTTTTAAATGCAAGGGACCGTTTAGGTAATAATGTCCTTGAGTCACTTTTACTACACCTCCTCCGCTGACCGAGCAAGAATCTATGGCTTTCTGCAATAAGAAGTGTGCACTGTCTTTGTTCTCGGGGGTGTTTATTACGATTACTCTGTCGGGAAACGACGTAAGTGCAATGTTCTTGATGATTTCTTCCTGTGGGGTAGAGGGAGTGTTGGGCTGTTGGGGCGAACTGCATGCTGCAAAAAATCCGCTGCCCAGTAAGAAAAGATACTTTGTCAGTTTCATGGTATTTGTTATTTAATGTTTGTTTTCATAGAAGGTCCGTCGTGTTCGTATTTAAACCAGTCGAAAGCTGCTTTACCGTCGGATGATAAAGTATTGTAACAGTAGAGTCCAATTCGTACTCCTTTCCAGTTGCCAAACTTCATGCTGAAAGGAGTTCCAAATTCTTTATATGAATTTCCGTCCTGACTGATCAAAAATTCGTATCGGTTTTCTTTTGCATCAGTTTTCAGACGGAGGTAAATATTTTCTCCGGCAATCGGTTCTGCTTGTTTCCTGACACCATCTTTTTCAAAGTATACTATGTTTTTCCCGTTTTGTCTTGCTATTCCTACAAGATAATTTTCTTTACCGATACATGCCATACCGCAATGTTGTCCTTCCGCCAGTCCGGTATACGACATTTGAGTTGTAGCGACTCCTTTGTATCCCATGGTTTTTTGTGTGAGTGTATTTCTGGCTTGCTTAAAGTTTTCGGCTTTTAATGCGTGAAGTGTCAGCATGCCTTTTTGTTCGGTAAGCGACCATGCACTATTTTCAGGATTATGATTAAACTGCCATTGTAACGATAGAGTTTCGGAAGAAAAGTCATCGTCGGTTTGCGGAGCAGTTATAGGTCCCTGTTGTCCGGTACGAGGTTTAGTCCATACAGTTACTGGTTCACCTATCCCGTTCATGTCTATGTCTACACCGATGACCGGCCAGTCATTTTTCCAATGCATGGGTTGCAGATGTACGACTCTGCCCAGCGGATTATATTGTTGAAAATGGAAAAAGAACCATTCTCCATAAGGGGTATCTACCATTGCCCCCTGATGTGGTCCGTTGATATTTGTACTTCCTTGTTCCAAAACTACTTTTTTTTCGTAGGGACCATAAATGTTTCTGGAACGTAAGATGGTTTGCCATCCTTCAGAAACTCCTCCTTCGGGAATACTTAAATAATAATAACCATTTATTTTATGAATCTTTGTTCCTTCTGCCACGGGTCCTGTATACACCGTGCGTCCTTCATCAAGTAGTCGGGTTCCGTCTGCCGACATCTTGTGGATGATGATGGGACCTGCTCCATGAATACTTCTTCCGAGATATGCTTGTCCGTCGTCGTCCCAAAAAGGGCAAGGGTCTTCCCATTTTTCTACATGACAGACATTCAGCAAGGGTGTCCATGGACCGGCTGGGCTTGTGGCATTCGACATAAATAATCCTTCGTCGGGGGTGCAGAAAAATATCCAGAACTTTCCGTCGTGATAACGAATTGTAGGGGCCCATGAACCTCCGGCGTAATGTTCGTTTTTATCCCATCCGGGGAAATCGAAACGTGAATAGACTTGTGACAATAGTTTCCAGTTCACCATGTCTTCCGATTCAAGAACTTGCATGCCTAAAAAATGGAAGTCGGATGCCACCATATAATATTTATTTCCTACACGGATAACATCAGGGTCGGAGTAATCGGCATTTAATATGGGGTTGATATATGTTCCGTTTCCTTGGTCTCCCCAAGAATCAGAACTGGTCTGAAGTGGAAAGTGGGATTGCGCGAACGACATCATCCCACTACCTATCAGAAGGAATAATAAAAAAGTGTTTTTCATAAGTATTGTGTTTGATGTTAATGTAATATATATAAAATATGTGTATAAATGCATCCGGCACATTTTGAGATGTGTGGCATTTACTCCTTATTATATATAATAATTTATTAGAAGTATTGCAAAAGTCATTTATCCGTATTCTCAGATAAGATGCATTACAATCTTTTTAGTGCCAGCTTGATAACCTTTTCTACGGCAGCTTCCGGTTCTTCTTTCAGGATAGCCGAAACTACTTTTTGAGAAGGAACCTGTGCGAATCCCAGCATAGTCAGGGCTGCTACTGCTTCTTCATAGATTTCGGTATTGGCTGCTGTGGCAACAGAAGATATTGTAGCTGAGGCTCCCATGTCGGTTGTTGCAATTTTATCTTTCAGGTCGACAATGATGCGTTGTGCTGTTTTAAGTCCAATACCTTTTACGGTTTTTAGTAATTTATCGTTTCCACTGCTGATTACATTGCAGAGTTCCGAAGGCGTAAGAGCAGAAAGAATCATTCTTGCGGTATTACCGCCTATTCCCGATACACTGATCAGTAGCAAAAATAATTCCCGTTCCTGTTTGCTTGCAAATCCGTACAATACATAAGCATCTTCTCTAATAGCTTCGTATATATATAGTTTCACTTCCTTTTTTCCCTGAATGGCTGTGTAGGTATTCAGGGAAACATTTATACCATATCCCAGTCCGTTGCATTCTACGACAGCCATTGCAGGTGTGATTTCTGTAAGTTCTCCTTTTATATATTCAATCATGTTTTTCTGATAAATTATAATTTTAGTGCAAAAATAGGCATAAGAAAGTTATAAATCGTAACTTTATGAAGAATTATTTCAAAATCGCTGCCTATTTGTTTCTTTAGAATAATTCTAATTTTGTATTTTTGCGACATTAATAAAAGAAATCATCAAACATCAAAGATAAAATGAAGAAAATTAGAGCAGCCGTAGTTGGTTACGGAAATATTGGAAAATTTACATTGGAAGCACTCGAAGCCGCTTCCGATTTTGAAGTAGCTGGTATCGTTCGTCGTCATGGAGCTGAAAATAAGCCGGCAGAATTGGCAAACTATCCAGTAGTAAAAGATATTAAGGAATTGCAGGATGTAGATGTTGCAATTTTGGCAACTCCGACTCGTAGCGTTGAAAAATATGCAAAGGAAATTTTGGCTTTGGGCATCAATACTGTAGATAGTTTCGATATTCATACACAGATTACCGATTTGCGTCGTTCTTTAGGCGAAACAGCTAAGGCTCACAATGCTGTATCTATTATTTCTGCTGGATGGGATCCGGGAAGCGACTCTGTAGTTCGTGCGTTATTACAGGCTATTGCTCCGAAGGGTATTACTTATACAAACTTTGGTCCGGGACGTAGTATGGGACACTCTGTTGCAGTACGTGCTATTCCGGGAGTAAAAGATGCTTTGTCTATGACTATTCCGGTTGGTACAGGTATTCACCGTCGTATGGTTTATGTAGAGCTGGAAGAAGGTGCTGACTTTAAAACTGTAGAAGCTGCCATCAAAGCTGATGCATATTTCGTAAACGATGAAACTCATGTTATTCAGGTTCCTTGTGTTGACGATTTGAATGACGTGGGTCATGGTGTAAACTTGGTACGTAAAGGTGTATCAGGAAAGACTCATAACCAGTTGTTCGAATTTGATATGAAGATTAATAATCCGGCGCTTACAGCTCAGGTTCTGGTTTGTGTAGCTCGTGCTTCAATGAAACAGCAGCCGGGATGCTATACAATGATTGAAGTTCCAGTTATCGACTTGCTGGAAGGCGACCGTGAAGAACTGATTGCTCATTTGGTATAAAAATATATAGTTTTATACTATATTTATAGTATATAAATACGGAATTCATAAAAGCCTGTCCTTACAAAACAAGTAAGGACAGGCTTTTTGTTTTATAGAAATAAGATTGGATATGTTTGCGTTAAATGGAAAAAATTGTATTTTTGTCAAAAATACTATGTAAAAACATGAAACGCTGTATCTTCTTGTTAATGGGATTTCTATGGGGAATAGTTTCTGCGTTCTCTTCCTCTCTTCATTTTCGTCCATTAAAACCTATATTGCCTTTACCTACAAATGAAGTCCGTAATCTTTTTCAAGATAGTGACGGGTATATTTGGATTGCCACTTATAGTGGTCTGCTCCGTTATGATGGGTATTCTACAATAATGTACCGACCAGATGCTAAAAATAAAGATCATTCAATTGATGGCTTTGTCAATATAGTAAGGGAAGGCAAACAAGGTAATTTGTGGATTGGTACCCATAATGGGTTATATATGCTCGACAAGCGTAAGGATGAGGTGAAAAAAATATCCTTATCGGGATTGTCTTCGGCAGATAGTTACATTGAAGCGATAACATGTGGAGCTGACGGAGATATATGGGTTGGTACAGGAAGAGGATTGTATAGAAAGAAGACTGGAGAAAATGATTTTTGTCGTTGTGACAATATTGCAGAAGTCCTTAACATTAAATCGCTGATGGAAGACTATACAGGAGATATCTGGATAGGTACATGGAATCAGGGATTATGGCGTTACGATCGTAAGAATAATGTTTTTCTATCGTATAAAGGAATAAATCCTGGAAACTCCGCTCATATCTTGTTTCAGGATAAAAGTGGAGAAATCTGGATTGGCACATGGCGGTATGGCTTGTTGAACTTAAAAAATCCATATGATATGCAGCATTATTCTTTTGTTCGTTATATGCACAATGCGAAAGAAAAGAATAGTATTGCCGATGATATAATTTATTCCATAGCTCAAGACTCTAATACAGGAAAGTTATGGATTGGTTCTCGTAGTGGCCTGAGTATTATGGAGTCGGCTCAAGGAGAAGGTACTTTTACAAATTATCTGCCAGGTAATAATACGGATGACTTACCTTTTAACGAAGTCAATGCGTTATTGTGTAGCCATGATGGTTTGATGTGGGTAGGGTTACTTGGAGGAGGAGTTTGTACGGTTAATACGAGAAAAAGCCGTTCTGAACTTGATACATTGTCTGAGTTGAGAAAATTTTTCCCGACCAGTTCCGTCAGGAGTATATTTCAAGACGATAGTGGCTGGTTATGGCTTGGTATTATGGGGTTTGGTCTCGTTAAATATAATTATATAACAAAGGAGGTTATTCCCTATCATCATTTTAAGGAGTTTGCTTCATTGCCTCATATATCTACAGTTAACGAAATAATTGACAGGAAAAAAACAGGTGAGTATTGTTTTGCAACCTGGGATGATGGTGTCTGGTTATATGACGGAAATCGGGTAAAGGTGATAAATGATAAGTCTTATCCTTTACTAAAGGATGTATGTATTTATTCTGTATTGGAGGATCGTGAAGGAAATTTATGGTTAGGATCACGTTCCGGACTTTTTATGTTAGACTCCTTTGGCAAGCTTCATTCTTTGGAACAGCTTACAGGAGAAGGTAATAAGGATTTTTCCTGTTCGTCTGTTTTTAAGTTGGTAGAGGATGGAAATGGGGATATATGGGTTGCAACTGCGGTTGCTGGTGTCTGGAGAATTCAACGTAAGAAGAATAAGTATAGTGTGCGGTGCTATGATGTATCCAATCATAATGCTTCTATAATAGGAGCTGTTTCTTTGGCAGTGGATAATCATAACCGGATATGGGCTGGTGGAAATGAAACCGGTGTATGTATGTACGATCGGGATAAAGATATTTTTGTTCCTATGTTGAATGATTATTTTGAAGAATCGGAGATAGTGTCTTGTATATTGAATGACGGACATGGTAGTATTTGGATAACAACCAATCTGGAGGTGTATCGTATCAAGATGTCTGAAAGTTCCGATAAGATGTCTGTTGAGATTTTTACTATAGAAGATGGGTTGCAGGGATATATTTTTAATAGAAATGCTTGTTGTATGGGGAAAAACGGTAAAATCTTTTTGGGAGGCGTACATGGCATTAATATATTGGATATAGATGTGATGACATCTAATACATATTCTTCACCTGTAGTGATAACTGATTTAAAAATATACAATGAATCGGTACGCAATATGGAGCGTTCTAAATATGACGAAATATTGTCTGGGTCTTTGGATTGCACAGATCATATTACATTGCACTATAACCAGAATAATTTCAGTCTGAGTTTTTCTGTTTTAGATTATATTAATTCGGATCTGAATAAGTATGAGTATCAGTTAGAGGGGTATGATGAGCATTGGGTTTCTGCTACAGCTTATCATCGTTTTGCTTTTTATAATAATTTAAGCCCTGGAGAATATGTTTTTCGTGTAAGGGGAGCAAATTCGAATGGTGTTTGGTCTGAGAATACACGAGAATTGATTATTACAATATTGCCTCCTCCTTGGTTGTCGTGGTGGGCATATTGCTTATATATTATTCTTTTGCTTTTATGTTGCTATATTGCTTATCGGATTATACGCAAGAGGATGCATTTGAAGCATATGATTGAATTGGGGAATGTGGAACGTCAGAAGCTGGAGGAATTAAATCATACCAAATTGCAGTTTTTTACGAATATTACTCACGAACTGCTTACTCCGTTGAGTATTATGTCGGCTTTATTGGATGAATTAAGATCACAACATCCGGAATTAAAAGATGTGTTGGAGGATTTTTCTGTAAGCATGACTCGTTTGACCCGGTTAATTCAACAAATATTAGAATTCAGAAAAATAGAGAATAACCGCTAGAAATTGAAGGTCTCGGAAGGAAATATTACGAAATTCCTTCGTCAATCTGTAGCTGCTTTCTCTCCTTTGGTACGTAAAAAACATTTGTATATTGTCTTTAACGATAAGGATATTGAGGTTGAGGGTTATTTTGATATTGACAAATTGGACAAGATTGCATACAACTTGTTATCGAATGCGGCCAAATATACTTCAGAAGGTGGAATCATAACAGTAGAGCAGTTTTATGATGTAGAAAATAAGTTATGGGGATTTTCAGTAAATAACCCGGGAGATATTATTCCAGAAGAAAAGCTTTCTCATTTGTTTGAACGTTTTTATGAGGGAGAATATCGCCGTTTTCATACAAATGGAACAGGAATAGGACTTTCTCTGACTAAAGATTTAGTAATGCTGCATCATGGAAAGATAGAAGTTAGCAGTACGGTAGAGCAGGGAAATACGTTTAGTATTACCATCCCAATAAATAAGGAGGCTTTTGCTGAAAATGAAATAGATGAGGCCATTGTAGCGAAAGAAGATATATTAGAACTTCAGACGGATGGAAATAGTGATTTATATATCAATGACTTGCCTGTGGAACGTAGTGAAGATGGAGATAAGAAAAAGCCTGTTTTACTATTGGTTGAGGATAATGATGAGCTTAGTAATGTTATGGCCAGAAGATTGTCTGATTATTTTAATGTGATAAAGTCTGGTTGTGCGGAACTTGCTTTGGACGAGTTGAAGTTACATAAGGTGGATATTGTGGTGACCGATGTTATGATGGAGGGAATGAACGGGTTTGAATTGTGTCAGAAAATAAAAAATACATTCGAAACGAGCCATATACCTGTTATTATACTAACGGCATGTACTGCGGATATTGACAGAGTCAAAGGATATGAAGTCGGTGCTGATGGATATTTGTATAAGCCGTTTAATATGAATGTACTGTTGGCTAAAATAGATAATCTACTTAAGAAAAGTGATATAGCAGTTGGTGATTCGAGAAAAAAACTTGTTTTTGAGGCAAAAGAGGTAGACTATACTTCACAAGATGAGATTTTTTTGCGTAAGGCTGTAGAGTGTGTTAACTCTCATTTGAGTGATTTGGATTTTGATGCTGCACAATTTGCTGTAGAAATGGGTATGTCACGCAGTACTTGTAATGACAAACTGAAAGAGTTGACTGGCATGACTCCTCTTACGTTTATTTCTAGTATTCGCTTGCAAGCAGCCTTTCGAATGATACAAGAGAAAAAGAAGATTAGAGTATCAGATTTGGCTTATGCTGTAGGATTTAATGATCCTAAATATTTTAGTCAATGTTTCCGGAAAAAGTTCGGATTTTTACCCAAAGAATATATGTTGAAGAATGAATGAAGATAGGGAAATCGTGTTTTCCTGAAGAAAATGTATTTGCTTGATACATTGGGTTATAACTGAAAGGATGAAAAATGTAAGAAAAAAGATGAGGGAAATAATTCTTCCTTTTTTGGCATTTTTTCGACTTCATAAATAAGACGATGCTTTAATTTTGCGCTTACTGAATTGCGAATTCTTAAATCTTAATATTATGAACAAAATGAATGTAAGCAGAATTATTGCTTTAGGATTATTGCTTCCTTGTTCTTTAGCTGTGTCGGCTGGTTTTGATAATGTGTCTGTAGCGATACAAGCACAACAAACGAACTCATGCAAAGTAACTGGTGTAGTAAAAGATGCAAGTGGAGAACCCGTTATAGGGGCAAGTATTGCAGAAAAAGGTACTTCTAATGGTACTATAACAGATTTCGATGGACGGTTTACGTTAGATGTAAAAAAGGGATCTACTATCAGTGTTTCGTTTATAGGGTATGTTACCAGAGAGTTCCAGATTACAAGTGATGGAATGGATCTGAAAATTAAGTTGGAAGAAGATACCGAAAAGCTGGATGAAGTCGTTGTTGTAGGATACGGTACTGTCCGTAAAGCGGATTTGGCTGGTTCTGTAGCTGTAATGGACAATAAGTCATATAAAGATCAACCGGTAACTCGTATTTCGGAAGCTTTACAGGGACGTGTATCTGGTGTGCAAGTCGAAAATAGTGGTGTGCCTGGAGGAGATATTAGAATACGTGTACGCGGTGCCAATTCTGTAAATTTGAGTAATGAACCTTTGTATGTTGTAGATGGAATCGTCCGTGAAGGTGGATTGAGTGGTATCAATACAGATGATATCAAATCTATTCAGGTTTTGAAAGATGCTTCTTCTACAGCTATTTATGGATCTCGTGGTGCAAATGGTGTTGTATTGGTTACTACTAAGACCGGAGTTGCCGGACAGCGAGTCATAACTTTTGATGCATCGATTGGTGTATCGGATGTGTACAAACATTACGATATGCTTTCTCCTTATGAGTATGCAGAAGCTTATAATTTCTGGTATCCGGGAAACGGTTATAGTGAGGAAGACTTGAATGCATTGCGTACCGGACAGAAAGGTATCAATTGGCAAGATGAGATGTTCCGTAGTGGATTGGTTCAAAATTATAAGTTGGCTGTATCTAGTGGTAGTGAAAAAACACAGTACTATCTTTCTGCTAACTACGTGAATGAAGAAGGGGTCTTGAAATATTCCGATAATGAACGTTATTCTGCTCGTGCTAATTTAACATCGAAAGTTGCTGACTGGCTGAATGTTACAACCGATGTGCAGTTTAACCATAGTATTCGAAATGGTAATAATTATATTGCCAATAAAGCGAATCCTATCTATAATTCTCTGAACTACGATCCTACAATGGATATGTTTACAGAGGATGGTAAGTATAATATAGGAAAGAATACAACTGGAGGAAATCCGCTTGGTGCTATTGCCGCTTCACAAAATGAGGTTCGTACTTATGCAGCTACCGGAAATCTGTCATTGCAGTTTAATATCATAAAGGGACTGACTTTTACAACAACAAATGCGTTTGATGTTCAGGATAATAAGTCTTATTCGTTCTCTTCTGCAAAATCAGGACCTAATTCAAATAGCAGCATGGGGAATAGTGATGCCTTTCGCATGATGCTTCAGTCGACGAATAATTTGACATACATGAATAAATTCGGCAAGCACAATTTGACAGCTACAGCTGTATGGGAAGCTACGTCTACCGAATACCGTAATATGAATATTGGTGGAAATAACTTGTCGACAGAAACTGTAGGTTGGTGGAATGTCAATATGGCTGCTACAAAGAATTTAGGTAATAGTTATTCTAAGGAAACATTACTTTCAGGTGTAGGTCGTATTATCTATAATTATAATGACCGTTATACTGTTACAGCAACACTTCGTGCGGATGGTTCCTCTAAGTTCAGTAAGAATAAATGGGGATATTTCCCTTCTATCGCAGCTGCTTGGGATATAAGCAATGAATCTTTTATGAAAGATTTTAAAGCTGTGCAAGATATTAAGCTTCGTGCCAGCTATGGTATTATTGGTAACCAGGGAATTACTTCTTATTCGACATTAGGATTGTTGGGACAAGTTTATTCCAATTACGGTAGTCAGTCGAATTTGTATTATGGTTACTGGCCTACATCATTGCCTACTCCTGAAGTTACATGGGAAAAAACTAAACAGTTTGACTTAGGTTTGGAATTTGCTCTTTGGAACAGACGGTTGTCATTCTCATTTGACTATTTCTACAAGCAAACAGTTGATTGTTTGATGCAGGAACCTATTCCGGGGTATAACGGAGGAGGAAATTATCTGGCCAACGTAGGACGTATCGATAACAAGGGAATTGACTTTTCAATCAATGCTCGCCTTATTCAGACAAAAGACTGGCAGTGGACATCTACATTTACAGGTACTTATCTGAAAAATGAGGTAAAGAGTTTAGGTTCAAATGAATATATTTATGGTAAAACTCCGGCTGATAAGATGGCAGATGAGGCTACTATCGTGAAACCGGGATATGCTATTGGTTCATTCTATGGATATGTATGGGAAGGTATCAGTGCGGATGGTAAGAATGTTTATGCTGATTTAAACAATAATGGTTCAATTGATGCAGGTGACCGTACGGTAATTGGTAACGCAAACCCTGACTTTACCTTTGGATGGAATAATACTGTAAATTATAAGAACTGGGATTTAAGTATGTTCTTAACTGGAGCCTTTGGTATGGATCGTCTGAATCTGGTTCGATATGCGATGTCTACATCTATTTCGGATGCATCTTTTATTAATAGCAAAGAGGCTTATGAATATAACTGGGATGTTAATCCTCAAAATGCGCGATTTGCATCTTTGCTGAATGGTGGTACGAATTATGCTAATTCTACTCAATGGGTTGAAAATGCCAGCTATGTTCGTTTAGCTAACCTAAGTTTGGGATATACTTTGCCTAAGTCGTTTACTAAATTCGCAGATATACGTTTATCTGTAAGCTGTCAGAACTTGTTTACCATTACTAAATATAAAGGTATGGATCCTACAGCATCTGCATTTACCGATGATGCTTCAAAGAGTGTGGATGTAAGTAGTGGAGTTGATATAGGTGGTTATCCTACACCGAGAACATTTACTTTTGGAGTAAAAATGAACTTCTAACATTATACTGAACTTTAAATATAAATATATTATGAAAACAAAAATATTTGTAGCTACATGTTTGGCTTTTTCTGTCATATCAAGTTCTTGCAGTGATTTCTTGACAGAAGATCCTAAGGGACAAATGGTACAAAATAATTATTTCTCTTCTCAAAATGACTTGGATGGAGCTGTCAGTGTATTATATGCACAGGTACAGTATTCGACAGGTGGTGCACATGCTTTGTCTCCTAACTGGATGGGAGATGATATCACTGCATTGACAAGTGGTAACAAGGATGTATATCGCGAATTTGACAGCTTTAATGTAGGTGACAATAATGCAGATTCCAAAACGACCTGGAATAAGAACTATTCTGTGATTAAGGCTGCTAACTTTATTATCAATAATGTAGAAAAGGTTCCAACCACTGATGAGGAAATAAAAATAGGAAAAGGTCAGGGGTTATTTTGGCGAGCTGTTGCTTATTTCAAATTAGTACGTTGGTATGGTGAGGTACCTTTGATCTTGACTACTGATATTGATTTCGGGATTGGTCGTTCTACGATTGAAGCTATTTATAATCAGATTTGTGCTGATTTGGAAGAAGCGGTAAGAATATTGCCAGTGAAATATACAGATGCTCCAAGAATTAGCGACAACTTGAATAACTATATTAATAAAGGTGCTGCTCAAGCTGTTTTAGCTGCTGTTTACATGGCCCGTGCGGGATATCCACTTAATCAGACACAATATTATTCTCAAGCAGCTACTATGGCTGGGGCTGTCATTAGTGGAGTTGAAAAGGGAGATTATTATTATAAATTAGAGCAGAATTATAAGGATCGTTTCATGTATGTTTCAAATCCTTATTCTCAGGAAGGTGTAGTAGCTGTTAAATTCAACAAAGATAATCCGTGGGGATGGTCTGGATTGGATTCACAACATTCCGTATGTCAGGCTTATGAGTCTGTAACCAATGGCGGATGGGGAGATGCTGTTGCTGAAATCAAGTTTTGGAAAGAAATGCCGGAAGGTCCTCGTAAAGATGCTATTTATGGTAGCAATAACGGTAAAGTTTATGTCGAAAAATATACGTATGCCGGACAATTTATTGATTGGTATCAGAAGGATGCGGATGGTAATTATATTATGAGCGAATGTCATCCTATGTTCCGTACCTTACTTTATGGAGGTGGAAAAGACGGTAATACAATGGGTGATTATACGGATCAGCAATGTACTTGGAATAGTGGTATTTGCAGTCAGACTTTGTATTTGGTTTCATATAGTGAAGTGCTTCTGTGGTATGCTGAGGCTCAGACTCGTAGTACCAACTCTGTAGATGCACTTTCTAAAGATTGTTTACAAAGAGTGTTAGATCGTTCGTATGGAAGTGGTACATACTCTGCTCAGGATTTTGCAAAGAATGCTGAAGATTTTGCAAATAAATGTTGGATGGAACATGGATACGAGGTAGCAGGTTATTATCCGGCACTTGTAGTACGTGGAAATGATCAGTTGCGTATGAATGATTTGAAAAACACTTTTGCAAATCGCTTGGCGGATACTCCAGTGAAGGTTACAGAAGGTGTAGAAATTGCCGAAGGAGTGAAAATGCTTGGGACGTGGAGCGAATCCCGCAATTACTCTACGATACCATCATTCGATTCTGATTTAAATGACAATTTGAAATAAAATGTAAAAATATAAGCTGCAGGTTATATTGTCTAATCTGCAGCTTATTTTAATACCAGAAAGTATCTATGCGTTATTATGGAATCTTATTGGTGATTTTATTGTTCACCGGATGCATATCCCCTCCTGTTACTTATTATTTAGATGCTACAAATGGAGATGATGGAAATTCAGGATTATCTGCCGAAAGTGCATGGAAGACTCTTGAACGAGTAAAAGGGCTGAATTTAAAGTCGGGAGAAAGATTATTGTTTAAACGTGGAGAGGTATTTCGTGGAGAGTTGTCAATTTCTGCTGAGGGAAGTTTGGAAAGTCCTGTTATAATAGATGCTTATGGTGAATTGAAGGTAAAACCAATTATTATTGGAAATGATTCGTCGGCTCATGCTGTGCATATATTTAATTCAGATTACCTTACTCTGCAGAATCTTGAAATAGTTAATCATGGCAATATCCCTTTACCTGGGCGTTCAGGTCTGAAGGTGGAGTGTTATGATTACGGAGTATCTCATAATATCAGGATAAATAATGTGACCGTACGTGACGTGAATGGCTCTTTAGTAAAAGAAGAAGGAGGCGGTAGTGGTATCTTAATTGTAAATGGAGGTGACAGTATCTTGTCACGCTATGAGAATTTAATTATTGAAAATTGTCATATTTTGCGTTGCTCTCGCAATGCTATAATATGGTCTGGATATTATGATCGTCGGAATTGGTTTCCTAATAAGCATACGGTTGTCAGGAATAACCTGATAGAGCAAGTACCTGGAGATGGTATAGTTCCTATTGGATGTGATAGCACGCTGATAGAATATAATGTGATGTTTGATTCTCCTGATATTTTACCAATGACGGAGGCGGCTGCAGGAATATGGCCATGGAGTTGCGATAATACTATCATACAGTTTAACGAAGTCAGTGGTCATAAGGCTCCATGGGATGCGCAAGGTTTTGATTCGGATTATAATTGTCGTAATACGTTGATACAATATAATTATAGTCACGATAATTACGGGGGTATGGTGTTGGTATGTGATAACGGTGGTGCCGGAAGTTATAGCTGTGGAAATACGGGAAGTATTATACGCTATAATATCAGTATTGGAGATGGTATACGCCCTAAGCAAACTCGTCAAGGAATGTTTTCTCCAGGGATACATATAGCCGGGCCCGTAAAGAATACGTTGATAGAACGTAATATCATTCATCTTAATCAGAAAAGGTCTAAAGATATTGACCGTACAATGGTAATTTCTGATTTTTGGGATGGATATGCTGATAGCACTTGTTTTAGACAAAATGTTTTTTATACGGCAGAAGTGAGTCGTTTTGATTTGACTCATTCTACAAATAATTTATTTGATGAGAATATTTTTGTCGGAAAGTTTGAAAATCTGCCAGAGAAAGGTACTGCATCAGATGGAATGTTGTTTTATAAAAAAATGGTATTGGAGCGTGATTCGTTAGGATATAGAGCGTTACGTGATTTATTAGCAGAAAAAGAGGTAAAAACATATAAATGCAGTTTTGTTGACAAGGAAAAAATAGAGCGATTCTTTACATCTTTGTTGGCTGACTAATATATAATATTTGAAAAAGTATGAGATTTATCAATAAAAAAGAGGTTTGTTGTTGGGCAGTGAGTTTACTGTTTATGGTTGGATGTCAAACATCACAAAAAAAGAATATGGTTGCTTCTGAAATTGTTTCTGGAGAAATTTGGAATGATACTGACGGCAATCCGATAAATGCCCATGGAGGAGGAATACTTTATCATGAGGGGACTTATTATTGGTATGGTGAATATAAGATTGGTAAGACTGTATTGCCTGAATGGGCTACATGGGAATGTTTCCGTACCGATGTGTCTGGGGTAAGCTGTTACTCTTCGAAAGATTTATCTACATGGAAGTTTGAAGGCTTAATACTTCCAGCCGTAAAGAATGATACATTACACGACTTACATCCATCTCAAGTATTAGAACGTCCTAAAGTCGTCTATAATACGACTACAAAAAAGTTTGTTATGTGGATGCATATTGATAGCCCCGACTATTTGAAAGCTGCTGCAGGAGTCGCTGTAAGTGATTCTCCAGTAGGTCCTTTTACATATTTAGGAAGTTTCCGTCCTAATAATGCAATGAGTCGTGACCAGACGGTTTTTGTAGATGACAATGGAAAAGCATATCATTTTTATTCGTCAGAGGATAATAAGACAATGTATATAAGTGAATTGACCAGCGATTACTTGAAACCTAACGGACACTTTACACGTAATTTTATTGGCATGAGTCGTGAGGCACCTGCTGTATTTAAATATAACGGAAAGTATTATTTGCTTTCTTCAGGTTGTACTGGATGGGATCCTAATCAGGCAGAATTGGCAGTTGCCGATTCTATAATGGGGCCATGGACAATTATAGGCAATCCATGTGTAGGAAAGGATGCTGATAAAACCTTTTATGCACAGAGTACTTTCGTCTTACCTGTACATGGTATGAATAATGCTTATATAGCTATGTTCGACCGTTGGAAGAAGACAAACCTTCAGGATTCACGTTATATATGGCTTCCTCTTTCCATTGCTAATGATGGAAGTATAACAATTCCATGGAGAGAACGATGGAAGCTTGACGAAGTTTTCAAATAGTGTATATATAAAAATATGTTTCCGTATTATTGGATATTGTTGATTGAAAACATATTCATTAATGCGGAAACGTTCTTATATAATAAATGTATCTCTATTTCAAAAAAAATGTTCAGAAGCCAATGGACGAAAGCTGTTTTTTTATTTTCTTTGCGTCTGCATAATTTAAAAAGAAAAAACTTATTATGACGTTAGCGAGTATTGTTTGGGATGTAGATCCTGTCTTGGTGCATTTAGGTTCTCTTGAAATCCGTTGGTATGGATTAATGTGGGGACTTGGGTTCATTTTGGCTTATGAGATAGTATCACGTTTGTTTAAAAAGGAAGGCTATCCTGATTATTGGGCAGACAAACTGTTTGTATATTGTATTATAAGTAGTGTGATTGGTGCTCGATTAGGCCATTGCCTATTTTATGAATGGGATTTTTATGGAGCACATCCTATAGAGATATTGAAGATATGGAAAGGAGGACTTGCCAGTCATGGAGGTGTTTTTGCTCTGATTCTGGCTTTAATTTGGTATTCAAAAAAGGTAACGAAAAAAAGTGTTTGGTGGCTCTTCGACCGTATGATTCCGGCTGTAGCGGTTGTTTGTATTTGTATCCGCTTCGGAAACTTAATGAATTCTGAAATCTTTGGCTTCCCGACTTCTCTTCCATGGGGATTTGAATTTATACGTTCTCGTGAGTGGCAAGAGTTGTACAATCAGAACGGAGTAGCCCAGCCGTGTCATCCTACTCAGATTTATGAAATGCTTTATTGCCTGGTGGCGTTGATAACTTCATGGCTGATGTATTATAAGTTCCATTTGCAAAAACAGATAGGCTTGATAACGGGAGTTTCTTTACTTATATTCTTTGGAGCCCGTTTTGGCTTGGAGTTTATGAAAAATCCGCAGGTAGCGGAAGAGGTTAATATGACTTTGAACATCGGACAGTTGTTAAGTTTGCCTCTCATATTGTTAGGTATATATCTGATTGCTACAAGTAAAAAACGTAAGGAGGCTTTCTGAAAATAGAATCAGACTGACTGTTAGTTCTGTCTGTAAGAATGTTTCATCCTCGCCTAAAAATGTAACATGCAACATTTTTAGGCGAGAATGAAACATTTTTTATATACTTTAAAAATCTCGGCCAGTACATTTGCACTACCGTCTTGAACGGTTCTATGGAATACGTAAATGTTAAACTTAATCTATGTGTAAATGGAAAGCATAAAAAGAACATTCCTTTTAACACTCCTTATTTTAATGGTGTGTTCGGTGGTGCAAGCACAAAGTTTGCAAATGTCGGGAACTATAGTTTCCAAGTCTGATGGACAGCCCGTAATCGGGGCGACAATTCTTGAACAAGGTACGACCAATGGTACGATTACCGATTTTGATGGAAAGTTTTCTTTAACAGTTAAGCCGGGGGCGGAAATTTCTATTTCGTATATAGGATTCAAGACTCAGGTCGTAAAAGCTCAAAGTGTCTTAAACATTGTTTTGGAAGAAGACACAGAGGTGTTGGATGAAGTTGTTGTGACAGGTTATACCACTCAACGCAAGGCTGATTTGACAGGAGCCGTTTCTGTTGTCAGTGTGGATGAACTTTCCAAGCAGAATGAAAACAATCCGATGAAGGCTTTACAAGGTCGTGTGCCAGGTATGAATGTTACAGCGGATGGTAATCCAAGTGGCTCAACAACCATTCGTATACGTGGTGTCGGTACCTTGAATAACAATGACCCTCTTTATATTATTGATGGTGTGCCGACAAAGGCAGGTATGCATGAATTGAATGGTAATGATATCGAATCTATTCAGGTCTTAAAGGATGCAGCTTCCGCTTCTATTTATGGTTCTCGTGCTGCTAATGGCGTTATTATCATTACAACCAAAAAAGGAAAAGATGGTCAGTTGAAAATTGACTTTGATGCATCTGTTTCGGCTTCTATGTACAATAATAAGATGGAAGTCCTGAATGCAAAAGAATATGGCCAGGCTATGTGGCAGGCTTATGTGAATGGCGGTCAGGATCCGAATACCAACCCGCTGGGATATAAATACGACTGGGGATACGATAGCAATGGTTATCCTAAGTTGAATGGTATTACTATGTCTCGCTTCCTTGATTCTAATAATACTGTACCATCTGCTGATACAGACTGGTTTGATGAAACAACCCGTACCGGTGTTATTCAGCAATACAATGTATCAGTAAGTAATGGTTCTGAAAAAGGTTCTTCTTTCTTCTCTTTAGGATATTACAAAAACTTAGGTATTATTAAAGATACCGATTTCGAGCGTTTCTCTGCTCGTATGAACTCTGATTATAATCTGATTGGCAAGGTGTTGACGGTTGGAGAACATTTTACCTTGAACCGTACTTCAGAAGTTCAGGCTCCGGGCGGTTTCTTGGAAAATGTGTTACAGTTTAATCCGTCTTTGCCTGTATACGACATCAATGGGGAATATGCTGGTCCTGTAGGTGGCTATCCTGACCGTGAAAACCCGGTAGCTCGTCTGGATAGAAATTCAGATAACCGTTATACTTATTGGCGTTTGTTCGGTGATGCATATATCAACTTGAATCCGTTCAAAGGCTTTAATATCCGTTCGACTTTTGGTTTGGACTATGCTCAAAAGGAACAGCGTATCTTTACATATCCTATCACCGAAGGTAACGTTGCAAACGACAAGAATGCCGTAGAAGCTAAACAAGAACACTGGACCAAATGGATGTGGAATGCCGTAGCTACTTATAATTTGGAAGTTGGCAAACATCGTGGTGATGTGATGGTTGGTATGGAGTTGAACCGTGAAGATGATAGCTGGTTTTCTGGATATAAAGAAGATTTCAGTATTTTGAATCCAGATTATATGTGGCCGGATGCCGGTACAGGAACGGCTCAGGCTTATGGCTCGGGTGAAGGATATTCTCTGGTTTCCTTCTTTGGTAAATTGAACTATACTTACGATGATAAGTATCTGCTTTCTTTGACGGTTCGTCGTGATGGCTCTTCTCGTTTCGGTAAGAATAATCGTTATGCTACTTTCCCCTCTGTTTCTTTGGGATGGCGTATCAGCAACGAAAAGTTCATGAAAGAACTCACTTGGCTGAATGATTTGAAAATTCGTGCTTCATGGGGGCAGACAGGTAACCAGGAAATCTCAAATATCGCCCGTTACACCATTTACGTTCCGAATTATGGTGTAAGTGAATCGGGAGGACAGAGCTACGGTACTTCTTATGATATTGCTGGTACAAATGGAGGAAGTATCCTGCAATCTGGATTTAAGCGTAATCAGATTGGAAACGATGATATCAAATGGGAAACAACTACTCAGACCAACTTAGGTTTCGATTTCTCTATATTCGACCAGACATTGTATGGATCATTCGACTGGTTCTATAAAAAGACAACCGATATTCTTGTTCAGATGGCCGGTATCGCAGCCATGGGTGAAGGTAGTACTCAATGGATTAATGCCGGTGAAATGGAAAATAAAGGTTTCGAGTTGAATATTGGTTATCGTAATACAACAGCCTTTGGATTGAAATACGATTTGAATGGTAATATTTCTGCTTACCGTAATAAGATTACAGCTCTTCCTGCAACAGTGGCTGCAAATGGTACATTTGGTGGTAATGGAGTAGAAAGTGTTGTTGGTCATCCGAATGGTGCACAGGTTGGTTATGTTGCTGATGGTATCTTTAAGTCACAAGCTGATATCGATAATCATGCTACTCAGGAAGGCGCTGGATTGGGACGTATCCGCTGGCGTGATATTGATGGTAACGGTGTTATCAATGAAAAAGACCAGCAGTGGATTTATGATCCGACACCTGCATTCAGCTATGGATTGAACATCTATTTGGAATATAAGAATTTTGACTTGACTTTGTTCTGGCAAGGTGTTCTGGGAGTTGATATCATCAGTGATTTGAAAAAGGAAACAGACTTGTGGAGTGGTTTGAATATTGGTTTCTTGAACAAAGGTAAACGCGTTCTTGATGCATGGACTCCGACTAATCCGGATTCAGATATCCCAGCATTGTCACGTGATGATATAAATAATGAAAAACGTGTGTCTACTTATTTTGTAGAAAATGGTTCATACCTGAAACTGCGTAATCTTCAGATTGGTTACAATGTTCCGGAGAATTTTGCAAAGAAAATGAAGATGGAACGCCTGCGTCTTTATTTAAGTGCACAGAACTTACTTACAATTAAGAGTAAAAATTTTACGGGCGTCGATCCGGAAAACCCGAATTTTGGTTATCCGATTCCTTTGAACGTGACTTTTGGTGTTAATGTCAGCTTTTAAAACAAGTAACTATTAAAATGGAAATTATGAGAAAATTATTATATGCAACAGTTTTAGGACTTACCTTAACTTGTTCTGGATGTTCCGATTTTTTGGAGGACCAGGTACCACAAGGAACCATTGATAATGAACAGTTACAGAATCCTGAATATGTAGATAACCTGGTCGTTTCGGCTTATGCGGTATGGATTTCTGCAGAAGATATCAACTCTTCTTTCTCTATGTGGAACTATGATGTTCGCTCGGACGACGCTTATAAAGGTGGAAATGGTACGGAGGATGGAGATGTATTTCATACATTGGATATCTCTCAAGGTATCATGACTACAGCATGGAATATCAGTGATATGTGGCAGCGTTTGTATAACTGCATTTCTCGTGCCAATACAGCTTTGCAGTTATTGGATCAGATGGATGAAAGTACTTATCCATTGAAAAACCAGCGTATCGCTGAAATGAAATTCTTGCGTGGACATGGACATTTCTTGCTGAAGCAGTTGTATAAGCATATCGTTTTGGCAAATGATGAAAGTCTTTCTCCTGAGGAATACAATAACCTGTCGAATACAACTTATACAAATGATGAAAGTTGGCAGCAGATAGCAAATGATTTCCAGTTTGCTTATGATTATCTGCCGGATACACAAGCCGATAAAGGTCGTCCTACCAAAGCTGCAGCAGCTGCTTATCTGGCTAAGACCTATTTGTACAAGGCCTATCGTCAGGACAATCCTGAGAACAATGAGGTGACAAGCATTAATGCTGAAGATTTGGCAAAGGTCGTTCAGTATACAGAAAAATCAATCATGTCGGCCGGAGGTTACGGCTTGGAACCGGATTTTCATAATAACTTCCGCCCGGAACCTCAGTATGAAAACGGATGCGAATCTTTGTGGGCTATGCAGTATTCCATGAATGATGGTACGAACAATGGTAACTGTAACTGGTCGTATGGTTTGATTGTTCCGAATATTCCGGGTGTAACAGATGGCGGTTGTGATTTCTATAAACCGAGCCAGAATCTGGTAAATGCATTTAGAACAGATAAAGACGGACATCCGTTGTTCGATACCTTTAATAATAGTGACTACAATGTAACTGCTGATAATGCAGACCCTCGTCTGTTCCTGACTGTAGGTATGCCGGGGTTCCCGTACGAGTTTAATAAGAAGTACATGATGGATAAGTCTTCTACTTGGAGCCGTAGTAATGGTCTGTATGGTTATTACGTTACATTGAAACAGAATGTAGATCCGGATAGTGGATATTTGATAAAAGGTGGATGGTGGGGAAGCCCTATGAACCATATCGTTCTTCGTTATGCTGATGTGTTGTTGATGCGTGCAGAGGCATTGATCCAGTTGAATGACGGACGTATTGGTGAAGCTATTGACTTGATTAATGAATTACGTAACCGTGCAAGCCAGAGTACAACCATGATTTCAGATTATCCTTCTACTTATGGAGTTACTTTCTACGTAAAACCTTATACAGGAACTTATACAAAGGATGAAGCTTTGAAGATGTTGAAGTTTGAACGTCGTGTAGAACTTGCCATGGAATGTGATCGTTTCTTCGATCTGGTTCGTTGGGGAGAAGCCGATCAGGTCTTGAATAAGTTTTATGCAGAAGAGGCAAACGATTGTACTATTTACTCGAATGCTTCGTTCACTAAAAATAAAAATGAATACCTGCCTATACCATTCGCTCAGATAAGTGCTAGTAACGGTCACTATACACAGAACTGTGGAGGTTGGTAATTAAATTGTAAATCTTAATAAATGAATATTATGAATGCAATAAAACATATTAATAAAATTCTTTTCATCCTTCTCTCCTTGATTTTTATTGTGGGATGTGATGATGATAACACTTCAGACCTTCAATTGAGTGGAGATACTTGGTTGAAAACTTTGAAACTGGACGAATATCAGGGTATCATTGATAATTCGACTAAATCGGTCGTAGTGGGAGTACCTGTTGATTATAATACAGATGCGATGAAAGTTACAGCAATTGAAGTTTCCGATGGTGCGGTAGCTTCAATGAAAGTGGGAGATGTTGTCAATTTCTCTTTTCCTCAAACAATAAAGGTTACAAATGGTGATGCCTTTTTAGATTATACCGTTACTGTAAAGCATGATGAGGCCAAAATTACATCGTTCAAGTTGAATAATGAGTATACAGGTATTATCGATGAAGAAAATCATTCTATCGTGGTACGAATACCGACAAGTGCTGATATAACCAGTCTGATTCCTACGATTGAAACAACGGAGGGAGCTACTGTATCTCCGGCATCAGGACAGGCTGTCGACTTTACTGATCCGGTAGAATTTACGGTTACTTATCAAAGTGCAACTACTGTTTATGTTGTAAGTGTGGTTCAGTCTGACTCTCCAAGTGCTGTATATGTAGGTTTGGCTTCTTCAATAGACGAACTGAATCCGGAGGAAAAGGAAGCTGCAAACTGGATGTTGAAGAATATTCCGAATGCTCAGTATTTGTCGTTCGATGATATCCGTGCGGATAGAGTTAAATTGGATGAGTGTAAGGTAATATGGTGGCATCTGCATATCGATGGTGGCATTGATTCTATGACTAAGTTTGAAGCAGCTGCTCCGAGTGCAGTACAGGCCGTTTCGAAGCTTAAAGAGTTTTATGAAAACGGAGGTAGTTTGTTGCTGACTCGTTTTGCTACATTCTATGCAGCCCAATTAGGTATTACAAAAGATGGCAATGCTCCTAATAACTGCTGGGGCCAGTCAGAAGAAACTGCGGAAATAACTACGGGACCATGGAGCTTCTTTGTTACCAACCATGCAGATCATCCACTTTATGAAGGCGTTGTTTCAACAATCGATGGTAAGGATGGTGTTTATATGTGTGATACCGGTTACAGAATCACCAATAGTACCGCTCAGTGGCATATCGGTTCCGATTGGGGAGGATATGATACTCTGAATGCTTGGGAAACAAATCATGGTGCTACTAGCCTGGGATATGGAGGCGATGGTTCTGTGGTTGCATGGGAATATCCTTCAAACGGAACAACCGGTGGAGTACTTTGCATTGGTTCTGGATGTTATGACTGGTATGCTTATGGAGTAGATACTTCTGCCGACCAGTATCATGGCAATGTCGCAAAAGTTACTCAGAATGCTATTAATTATTTAATAAGCGAGTCAAAATAAATATTTAATAATAGTTGTCCGATAAAGGACATTTATCGGACAACGTTAACTTAACAATGTAATTTATGAAAACAATGATATATTCTTTAGCTTTAGCAGCCCTTATGTCATTAGGTAGTTGTAATGACGATGATCCTATATTGACACAGAAGGATTGGGATGGTACAGCGACGTATTTCGCTTCGACAGACGAACAGTTCTCTACTTATTATAAACCGTATGTGGGCTATGTAGGCGATCCGATGCCGTTTTATGATCCGGTAGAACAGGAATTTAAGATTTTATATTTGCAGGAATTTCGTCCTAATCAGGAGGCAACCTATCATCCTATTTGGGGGGTAAGTACAAAGAATGTGGGTTCGTATCAGTCATTAGGTGAGTTGATTCCTACTGGAAGTGCTTCGGAAGCTGATGCTGCGATAGGTACAGGAAGTACGATTTATAATGAGTCTGAAAAATTATATTATACATTCTATACAGGGCATACTTCAAATCTGGAAGTCGTAATGATGGCAACTTCGTCCGACTTTAAGAATTGGACCAAAAGCAAGACTTTCTATTTGCAGGGCAATGACTATGGATATAGTGCAAAAGATTTCCGTGATCCGTTTGTCTTTAAAGGAGACGATGGTGTATATCACATGATTGTTTCTACTCAGCAGGGAACCAAAGGTGTGCTGGCCGAATTCGTTTCTTCTGACTTGAAGTCCTGGGAACACAAAGGAGTATTCATGTCTATGATGTGGGATCGTTTCTACGAATGTCCGGATGTCTTTAAGATGGGGGACTGGTGGTATCTGGTGTATTCAGAAAAACATGTTGCTATCCGTAAAGTCCAGTATTTTAAAGGACATACGCTGGAAGAACTGAAGGCATGTACAGCCAATGATGCAGGTATATGGCCTGATGATCATGAAGGACTTTTGGATTCTCGTGCTTTCTATGCTGGAAAGACGGCTTCAGATGGTACTAATCGTTATATTTGGGGGTGGTGTCCGACACGTGAAGGTAATGACAATACAGCCGTAGGAGCCGATCCGAATGAACCTCAATGGGCAGGCAACCTGGTTGCTTATCGTATTATCCAGCACGAAGATGGTACTTTGTCATTGGGTAGTGTAGAAGGCATCGACAAGAAATATACTTCAAAATCATCGTTGAAGGTTATGGCAAAAAGCGATAATGGAGTAAATGAAAACGCTGGCAATTATGTCTTGACGGGAGATGCTTTCGTGTTATTCAACCGCTTGAATGTTGCTAATAAGATCTCTTTTACTGTAAAGACTACAGACAAGACTGATAAGTTTGGATTCTCATTGGTTCGTGGAACCGATTCGAAGAAATATTATTCGATTGTTGTTAATCCGGAAGATAACGGTAATAAGAAGAAATTGAATTTTGAAGAGCAGGGAGAAGAAGGTAGGGGATTCATCAATGGTATTGACGGATACTTGTTCAATACTCCTTCCGATAATGAGTATCATGTAACTGTTTATACTGACAATTCTGTTTGTGTTGTTTATATCAATGATAACGTTGCCTATACAAATCGTATTTATGGCACACAAAAGAATTGTTGGTCTATTAACTGCTACGAAGGTACCGTTGAGGTAAGCAATGTTGAAGTAAGTTATTATTAATATACTGATTAATTGATTTATGAATTTGAATTTATTTTTATCAAAGAATAGTCTGTTGACCGTTATGTTGGGCTTTTCACTGACGGCTCAAGGTGTAGAGAATAATGTGAATGTTAAGCATCTGGCTAATGAACAAAATATTGTTGTTTTAGATACCGTGAAGAAGTTTTTACTTCTTCCCGTTCAGGAGAATGCGCCGGAAGGTAAGGTTAACATTATTGTTAATAATCAGTTTCAGTTAGATCAGAGCATCAATGTTCGCCTGGCTCGTGAAAGAGTTGACTATTACGTACCATTGGATTTGTCTGCCTATGCGGGAAAGACTATTTCGATCGATATTACGGGTATGCCTTCTTCTTCGTTATGCTGGAAGGAAATAAAGGTTTCTGATACTTTCGATTCTTCCAATCGTGAAAAATTCCGTCCTGTTTATCATCATACTCCGGTATATGGCTGGATGAATGATCCGAACGGTATGTTCTACAAGGATGGTGTCTATCACTTGTATTTCCAATATAATCCTTATGGATCAATGTGGGGAAATATGACATGGGGACATTCTACAAGTACTGATTTGGTACATTGGACGGATGAAGGTACTCCGATCGTAGCTGATGCATGGGGTACTATTTTCAGTGGATCTTGTGTGGTTGATAAAGATAATACTGCCGGTTTCGGTAAAGGTGCTGTCATTGCATTCTATACGTCAGCTAAACCAAGTCCGTGGGGAGATGTACAATCTCAAAGTATGGCATACAGCTTGGATAATGGTAAGACTTTTACCAAATATGAGCATAATCCGATTCTGACTTCTTCTGAACGTGATTTCCGTGATCCGAAAGTATTCTGGTATGCTCCAGGTAAGCATTGGGTGATGATGCTGGCTGTAGGACAGGAAATACAGATTTATTCCTCTCCTAATTTAAAGGACTGGAAGAAAGAAAGCAGTTTCGGCACTATGCAAGGTGCACATGGTGGTGTATGGGAATGCCCTGATCTGGTAGAGGTTCCGGTTGAAGGTACGAAAGAAAAGAAATGGGTGCTCATCTGCAACATCAATCCGGGCGGACCGTTCGGAGGGAGTGCCACACAATATTTTGTTGGACGCTTTGATGGTAAGGTATTTGTAAATGAATCTCCTACTCTGACCAAATGGATGGACTGGGGAAAAGATAACTATGCTACTGTTACATGGAGTAATGCTCCAGCCGGTCGTTGTATAGCGTTGGGCTGGATGAGTAACTGGCAATATGCAAATAATGTTCCTACGACTCAGTATCGTAGTACGAATACAATTGCGCGTGATCTTACTCTTTATAAAGTAGATGAGGAGTTGTATTTGCGGAGTAAACCTTCTGCTGAAATAGAAAAAGCACGTGGAAAAAAGATAAATCTTCCAGCTTTCAAGGTTTCAGGTATACATGAAGTCGAAAGTCTGTTGACAGATAATAATGGAGCTTATGAATTGGATATGACAATAGAAAATGCTGGTAGCTCGAAAATAGCCTTTTCTCTGGTGAATGGAAAAGGTGAGAAAGTATCGATGTATTATGATGTCGTGCGTAAGCAGTTTGTGATGGACCGTAGTGTTAGTGGAGTTGTTGATTTTAGTCGTGATTTTCCTGCAGTAACAGTGGCTCCTGTAGACAATACAGATACTATCCATCTTCGTTTGTTTGTCGATCGATCCAGTATCGAAGCATTTGGAGAAGATGGAAAATTTGTAATGACCAACTTGGTATTTCCGGCAGAGCCGTATAATAAATTGATTTTTGAATCAGAAGAAAATGGCTATACCGTAAAATCGTTGGATGTTTATAGATTGCAATAAATCTGGTAACAGACTGGTATCTGGAACAGCTTTCAGCAGAAGCTGTATATAGATATCAGTCTGTTTAATAGGCTACTCTGATAAGCCAAATAGAAACATGATTACACTGTAAGTCGTTTATATACAGGATTGTAAAAATGTTGCTTCGTATGCTATAATTGTTTCATGTAACAAATTTGCTATACGATGTAACATTTCTTATACCTGTTGAAAAGTTAGTTGCGTGCCTTTGCGGCAAATAAAAATTCAAATCTTTCATACTAATTTTTAATGCTATGAAGACTGAGAAAAAACAGTTTTGCAATCGTATGGGAGCTGCTGTTCTGCTGCTCGCTTTAGCTTGTGTAAATGGATACGCACAAGAAGAAAACAAATCATCAAACAACGGTAGTTCTAAAGAAGAAGGCAACCGTAATGTTATGTTGAATGCTGCCAGTGCTAACGGACCTCGTGAAATTCAGATTGGTCTTCCTTCTGCAGACGTAAATGTATTGGAAAATGGTGTTCCTGTTACTTATGCAACAAATCCTCACAGTGTTAATTCTTTGTGGCGTGCTGATGCCAGCTTAAGCCATGTGGGACTTCTTAAGATTTCTGAAACTGCTATTACGACGGGTAATATTGGTTATGCTGTAAACTCCTTTACTCAACTGGGTCAAAAAGGTTTTCATGGTACATTAAATTATAAGGCCAACCACTTCGGCATGCAGGAAATTTCGTTAAACCTGAATGGTGAAATCGCGAAAGATTGGTTCTATAGTGGAAGTATTTATCAGGACTTCGATCCGGGAACATTTAAAATCAAATCAACTCCGTTCCAGGATAGAACTCAAATTTACAAGTTTGCTTTAACAAAACGTTATAACAATAATCGTGGTGAGTTTACTGCTATGTATCATTATAGCAACAGTCACCCGGTATATATGTATGCAACTCAGTCTGCTCCGTTTATTTACGTCGGCGATGGTAGCGTAAAAGAGTTTGGTGATTTTGCCCTCGGTACTACATCATATTTGCCTATGGATAATGAAATGGTATATCGTGATATGCGCACGGGCGAATTGAAGAAGACTAATCTTTATGATGCTGTACAGAATAAAGGTAGTGAATTTGTCTTGATGAACGATTATAAGTGGGATAACGGACTGGCATGGAAAGTTGTTATGAAGTACGATCATGCTACAGGTTCATGTGTATACCAGACTCCGATGGAATTGAGTCAGCGTACTAATAGTTCGGTGAATTATCAGTATGAGGCAGCCGATGGTTCTATGCAGCCGTATGATGGAGAATATGTACAGAGCCGTATGTCTTGTCTGAATCGCGGTTTCATTGATGAGTTTATGTTTACTACAGAGTTGTCACGTAAATTGTCGAACGGTACATGGCGCTTGGGATTGAATGAGTGGTATTACGATATTGATTACGCTTCAAATACTACAATGTACGATCAGTCTGTTCCTGTTGATGGCAGTTATCCGGTACGTTTGTGGAATCCGGCTTTTGCTACTTCAACAAGTCGTTCTTATGCAGGAAACGGATATTATTACGATTTCAACAAGAATGCATCTGAATATTATAAGGGTCATGAAAATAAATTGGCTGTTTATTTTACTCATGATTGGGATATTACAGATAAGTTCAATTTGTATTATGGTGCACGTTTCGAGTATCAGGCACTTCGCGGAAATAATGCCGCTGTGAAAAATGCTAATGGTGATTACGTCGGACGTTTTGCTAATTATTATCTTGGTGCAACTGCTGTACCGGTTTACGATGTTGATGGCAATCAGACTGGTTATGCAGCTGGTACTCCGGGTACACAAGGAGCTGTAGCTATTCAGCCTACTCCAATGAATTACGACTGGTTTAATTATGCTTTAAGTGCTGCCGCTACCTATAAGCTAACTGATAAGTTCGGATTTACTGGTGACTTTACTTATATTACTCAGCATCCGAGAATTGAAAATTTTGCACCGGCAACTTTGCCGAACACCGATAAAATCTCAGTACCTCTGGGACGTGCCGGTATTTATTTCAATAATGAATGGTTGAGTTTGACTTCTTTGTTCTCTTATATCTCGAAGACAAACAACAACTCTACGTTGAATCTTCAGCATGCTGTAAATGGTGTGAATGAAATTTTGGCCGCTCCGCTTAATTATGATATCAAGACTTTGGGATGGACCACCGACGTTGTTGCTACTCCGTTCAAAGGATTCGATTTGCACTTCCTGTTTACTTATCAGAAACCGACTTATAAGAAATATGAAACATCGGTTAAGTTCTCTGATGGATATATAGGTCAGATTAATGCTACAGGAAATATCGTAGCAGAAATACCTCAGGTAATTGTTGAAATCGATCCGAGCTATATGATTACCAAAGACTTGAAAATCTGGACTAGCTTCCGTTACTTTAGCAAAACTTACGCTAATATTAACGATGCATATTATTTCAATGGACGTTGGGAAACCTTTGGTGGCTTGAACTGGCAGGTGAACAAAAAATTGTCACTGGGATGTTCTGTTGTCAACTTCTTGAATCAGACCGGAGCCAAAGGTAGTATTGCCGGTGCCGAATTGGTTACTAAAGACGAAGCTGGCAAATATGCTAATACTGTTATGGCTGGTAGTTACATCCGTCCGTTTACAGTTGAGTTCTCAGCTCAAATCAAATTCTGATTTCCAATTTCTTAATTTGTCTTCTGTATGCTCTGTCTTCGCATTTTGCGAAGATGGAGTCAATGAGAAGCGTTTTGATTCTATATTTGTTTTCAATAGGTATTAGTCTATATATAAAAATCGGGTATTTTATTTTAACATAAAAAATTGTATCTTTAAAACATTCTAAAAGCATATACCATGAAACGTAAAATCTTTAATCTGATTTTGGGACAAGCTTTTTTATGTAGCATGATAGCTTGTCAGTCGCAGAAGAATAACCTGACATTCGAAAATCAGGGGGATTCGCTGACTGTCATTCATATAGCCCATCCGGCTAAGTATTTATTGCTTCCTATTCAGGAAACTGCTGGTGAAGGTAAGGTTAAACTCGATACTGGTAGCCCTGCTGATATGGCAATGGACATCCGTCTGGCTGTAGATAGCATAGAGTACTATGTTCCATTCGAATTGCCTCAGGGAGCTGAAGAAGCAACGGTTACTATTGGTAAAGTACCGGCTAAAGCAGTATGTTGGGAAAATATTCAATTATCGGATACTTTTAATACAGCAAATACTGACTACTATCGTCCTATTTATCATCATACTCCTTTGTATGGCTGGATGAACGATGCTAATGGTTTGGTTTATAAGGATGGAGAATATCACTTGTATTTCCAGTATAATCCTTATGGCTCAAAGTGGGGGAATATGCATTGGGGACATTCTGTCAGCAAAGACTTGATTCATTGGGAACACCTGAAGCCTGCTATCGCACGCGATACCTTAGGACATATTTTTTCAGGTAGTTCTATAGTCGATCATAATAACAGCGCAGGCTACGGTAAAGATGCCATGATTGCTTTTTATACATCTGCCAGTGATGAACATGGACAGATTCAGTGTATGGCATATAGCAACGACAACGGACGTACATATACAAAATACGAGAAAAATCCAGTCCTTACTCCTTTTGACGGACTGAAAGATTTCCGCGATCCTAAAGTGTTCTGGTATGAACCGGCTCAGAAATGGTATATGATTGTTTCGGCCGACAAGGAGATGCGTTTCTATTCTTCTTCTAACTTGAAAGACTGGGAATATTTGAGTGGCTTCGGAAAAGGTTACGGTGTACAGCCTAATCAGTTTGAATGTCCGGACTTTATTCAATTACCGGTTGACGGCGATAAGAACAACATGAAATGGGTGATGATTGTTAACATTAACCCTGGATGTATGTTTGGTGGTAGCGCAACAGAATACTTTGTAGGTGACTTTGATGGTAAAGAATTTAAGTGTGATACTAAGCCTGAAGTAACAAAATGGCTTGATTATGGTAAAGACCACTATGCTACAGTATGTTTCTCTAATACTGGTGACCGGACCATTGCTGTGCCTTGGATGAGTAACTGGCAATATGCTAATATCACTCCGATTAAGCAGTACCGTGGCGCTAATGCTTTGCCTCGTGAATTGTCTCTTTATACCAAAGACGGACAAATTTACATGGCTGCCAATGCTGTGAAGGAAACGGAAGCATTGCGTAAGGATACTCGAAAGGTAGACGATTTCACAGTGAATGGTGAATATAAGATTGACGAAATTATTCCTCAGACAGATGGGGCTTATGAACTGGAAATGGATGTTACTCCAGGTAAAGCGCAAGTCGTAGGATTTGATCTGCTGAATGCTAAAGGCGAGAAAGTTAAAATCTATCTTGACATGAAGGCTGGCAAGCTGGTTACTGATCGTACAGAAAGTGGATTCGTTGATTTGGAGAAAATTGGCAAGTTCGATGTGAATGCTAAAGAAACCGATGATCACCGTAAGACGATGTCTGTCAATTATAAAAATGATTTTGCATTGGGTACATGGGCTCCTCTTTCATTGTGTGAAGGAAAAACTTACCATCTGAATATATTCGTAGATAAGTGTTCTGTAGAAATCTTTGTTGATGGCGGACGTATTGCTATGACAAATCTGGTATTCCCGACTCAACCATACAATGCACTGCGTTTCTATTCTGAAAATGGTGAAGCACAGATAGGCAACATGAAAATATATAAACTGGGACTGTAAACGTATTGACCGTTTCAGTTCCTTGCAAGTTCAGGTTCTGGCGTCCTTTCATGTTCTTTGGAACTTGAACTTGTTTTATTATAAATATTCTCTTCTTTTTTAATTTTTAACCTGCAAACCATGAAACATATTTGTACTTTTGCTCTTGCAGCCTTGATGGGGGTTCAAACGTATGCTGCCGAAAAGCAAATGATCCGTATCTCTACGGATAAGACAGACCTTATTCTTCAGGTCGCTCCTAACGGCAGACTTTACCAGTCTTATTTGGGTGAGAAGCTGCTTCATGAATCTGATTTGGAACAATTGGAGTGGAATATTCATCCTGCTTCCGATGCCAGCGTGATAGAACGTGGCTGGGAAGTATGCAGTACTTCTGGCAATGAGGACTTTTTTGAGCCTGCATGGGGAATGACGCATAGTGATGGCAATCCTTCTACTTGGTTGTATTATGTATCTTCCTCTACAAAAGAAGTCGATGGAGGCACACAGACAGATATCATACTTCGCGATGATAAATATCCTGTAGATGTTACATTGCACTATGTAGCCTATCCAAAGGAAAATATTATTAAAACATGGAGTGAGATAAAGCATCAGGAAAAGAAACCGGTGTCTTTGTTCCGCTATGCTTCTACCATGCTTTATTTCAGTTGTCCGTCGTATTATCTTACCGAATTCAGTGGTGACTGGGCGAAAGAAGTACAAATGAGTAATCAGAAATTGCAGTTTGGTAAGAAAATAGTTGATACCAAGCTGGGAAGTCGTGCTGCTATGCATACTCAACCTTTCTTTATGGTAGGTTTGGGAGAGCCGGTGACAGAGAATGCAGGTGATGTTTTGATGGGAACTATTGGATGGACTGGAAATTTCCGCTTTACGTTTGAAGTCGATAATGTTGGCAATTTGCGTGTCATTCCTTCTATTAATCCTTATGCTTCTGTATATGAATTGCCGAAGGGGGAGGTTTTCACTACTCCGGAATTTATTTTTACCTTAAGTAAAGGTACAGGAGAGGGAAGTCGTAACTTTCAAAAATGGGCTCGCAGTTACCAGTTGAAAGACGGGCAAGGTTCACGTATGACTTTGCTTAATAACTGGGAAAATACAGCTTTCGATTTTGATGAATCTACATTGGCCGAACTGATGAAAGAAGCTAAGGATCTGGGAGTAGATATGTTCTTACTGGATGATGGCTGGTTTGGCAATAAATATCCGCGAAACAGTGATAAGGCTGGCTTGGGAGACTGGGAGGCAAATGCACAAAAACTGCCTGGTGGGGTACCGGCACTGGTACGTTATGCCAAGGAGGCTGGTGTTGAATTTGGTATTTGGATAGAACCTGAAATGGTTAATCCCAAAAGTGAACTGATGGAAAAGCATCCCGACTGGGCTATTAGCTATCCTAATCGTGAAACTTATTATTATCGTAACCAGCTTGTACTCGATTTGAGTAATCCTGATGTTCAGGATTATGTATATTCTGTGATAGATAACCTGATGAAGGAGAATCCTGATTTGGCCTATTTTAAATGGGATTGTAATAGTCCTATTACGAATATCTATTCTCCTTATCTGAAGGATAAGCAAGGACGCCTTTATATCGATCATATACGTGGCGTTTATAATGTTATGAAACGTGTTTCTGAAAATTATCCTAAACTTCCGCTTATGCTTTGTTCGGGAGGAGGAGCACGTTGTGATTATGAAGCATTGAAACATTTTACTGAGTTTTGGTGCAGCGATAATACCGATCCGGTAGAACGTATTTACATTCAGTGGGGCTTTTCTCATTTCTTCCCGGCCAAAGCAATGTGTGCTCATGTCACAAGCTGGAACAAGAGTGCTTCTATCAAATTCCGTACTGATGTGGCTTCTATGTGTAAGCTCGGATTTGATATAGGACTGAAAGAATTGTCAAGTGATGAGTTGAGATATTGTCAAACTGCGGTAGCCAATTGGAAACGTTTGTCATCGGTTATCTTAGATGGAGATCAATATCGTCTGGTTTCACCTTACGACTGTAATCATATGGCTGTGAATTACGTAAATGCCGATCAGAGCAAAGTCGTTCTATTCGCTTACGATGTCTATCCACGTTTTGAGGAAAAACTATTCCCGGTTAAGTTGAAAGGATTAAATCCCAATAAGATGTATAAAATTGAAGAAATTAATTTGATGCCTGGAGAAAAGTCGACATTAAAATCCGATGGCAAGATTGTTTCTGGAGATTATCTGATGAAAATTGGCATTGAAGCATTTGGTTTCAAACCTCTTCAGAGCCATGTGATAGAACTTACCGAGCAAAATTAAACTATTTATTTACCATAAAGCTTTACTAAAATGACAACAACCGATAAACTGAAGTACGCTAAATTGGTTCCTATCATGCTTTGCTTTTTTGCAATGGGATTTGTTGATTTGGTAGGAATTGCGTCGAACTATGTGAAAGCGGACTTGAACTTGAGTGATTCAGAGGCTAACATCTTTCCTTCACTGGTATTTTTCTGGTTTCTGATATTCTCTGTTCCTACGGGTATCTTGATGAACAGAATTGGACGTAAGAAAACTGTAATGCTTAGTCTGGCAGTTACTTTCGTGTCACTTCTTATTCCTATTTTTGGTGATAGTTATGGATTCATGCTTTGCTCATTTTCATTGCTGGGTATCGGCAATGCCTTGATGCAAACTTCACTTAATCCATTATTGAGTAATATTATTTCGGGTGATAAACTTGCCAGCTCATTGACATTTGGACAGTTTGTTAAGGCGATTGCCTCTTTCCTGGCTCCGTATATTGCAATGTGGGGTGCAACTCAGGCAATGCCTACCTTCGGATTAGGTTGGCGTGTACTGTTCCCAGTATATATGGTTATAGCTGTTATTGCTGTTTTATGGTTAGGTGCAACTCCTATAGAAGAGGAAAAACCTGATAAGGCTTCTGGATTTGTCAGTTGTCTGAAATTGCTGGGACGTCCGTTTATCTTGCTTTGTTTCCTGGGTATTATGTGCCATGTAGGTATTGACGTTGGTACCAACACGACAGCTCCTAAAATTTTGATGGAACGTTTGGGTATGACGCTTGATGAGGCCGGATTTGCTACCAGTTTGTATTTCATATTCCGTACATTGGGATGTTTTTCTGGAGCTATTATTTTACAGAAGGTGTCTTCGCGCTCTTTCTTTATTGTCAGTGTTATTTGTATGTTATTGGCTATGATAGGACTGTTCATGTCCGATGCAGAAGCAGTTATTTATATTGCTATTGCGTTGATTGGCTTCGGTAACTCTAATATCTTCTCAATTATATTCTCACAGGCTTTGCTTGCTGTACCTGAAAAGAAAAACGAAATTTCGGGATTAATGATTATGGGATTGTTTGGCGGTACGGTCTTTCCGTTGTTTATGGGATTTGCCAGCGATGCTATCGGACAGGATGGAGCAGTGGCTGTAATGACTGTCGGAGTAATATATTTGCTGTTTTATACATTGAAAATTAAAAAGAATGTCTAACTTTGATAAAAGAAACTATAATATGGAAAATACGATTGTCGTAGGAATGGGTGAAGCGCTATGGGATGTGCTTCCCGAAGGAAAGAAAATAGGTGGTGCCCCTGCTAATTTTGCTTATCATGTATCTCAGTTCGGACTGAACAGTCGGGTTGTTAGTGCTGTAGGTGACGACAAGCTTGGCATGGAGATTCTGGATAATTTCCGTGAGAAGAAATTGAATGCAATGGTAGAAATTGTACCTTATCCTACGGGTACGGTACAGGTAGAGCTTGATGATGAGGGAGTACCTTGTTATGATATAAAGGAAGGTGTAGCATGGGATAATATACCTTATACACCGGCACTTGAGGATTTGGCAAAGCATACTAAAGCTGTTTGCTTTGGTTCTCTGGCACAGCGTAGCGTAGTTTCGCGTGAAACGATAAATCGTTTCCTCGATGCTATGTCTACAGAAAATACGTTGAAGATATTCGACATTAATCTTCGTCAGGGATTCTATACCAAAGAAATACTTTGCAATTCTTTTAGAAAGTGCAATGTCTTGAAGATAAATGATGAAGAATTGGTTACCGTGAGCCGTATGTTCGGTTATCCTGGTATCGATCTTCAGGATAAATGTTGGATATTACTTGCCAAGTATAACTTGAAGATGCTGATTCTTACTTGTGGAGTAAATGGAAGTTATGTCTTTACCCCGGGAGATGTTTCTTTTGTTGAAACACCGAAAGTAGAAGTTGCCGATACGGTAGGAGCTGGTGATTCATTTACTGCCGCATTTGTTGCTTCTATTTTGAGCGGTCTGTCTATTGGCGAAGCGCATAAACTGGCTGTAGAAACTTCTGCTTATGTTTGTACGCAGAATGGAGCAATGCCTGTTTTGCCAGAGTCATTGAAAGAACGCGTTATTAAGTAACCCCTTTTTTACCCTGCATATCCTTCACACGCTTTGTTGCCGGAAAGGCAAGGACAAAGCGTGTGAAGGTATCGTTATAAATATACATATACTATGAAACATTCTTTGTTTGCCCTGATTCTGCTATTTTCCCTGTTGCTTGTGGGATGTGCCCCGAGAGAGGTACGTTATGTGATTGGTGTATCACAATGTAGTGATGATGAGTGGCGCGAACAAATGAATAAGGAACTCCGTCGTGAAGCGTTGTTTTATCCGGGCGTGGAAGTGGATATCCGCACGGCCAAAGATAACAATGCTCAGCAGATAGCCGATATAGAGGCACTTATCTCCCAGCATGTTGATTTGCTGATCGTTTCTCCTAATGAGGCTGAGGCTATTACTCCTATAATCGAAAAAGCATACGATAAAGGAATTCCGGTAGTATTGGTCGACCGGAAAATTCATTCGCGTAAATATACAGCCTATGTAGGGGCAGATAATTATGAAATAGGGCATCATGTCGGGCGTTACATAGCCGAACGTTTGCAGGGAAAAGGAAATCTGGTGGAAGTAACCGGATTGCGTGGCTCTACCTCAGCTTTGGAACGACATCGGGGGTTAAAGGACGCTTTAAAGCAAACTCCGGGTATTAAGATTATTGCTTCGGCAGATGCTGCATGGCTTAAAGGAGCTGCTGAATCAGCTTTCGATACAATTCTTTCACGCTATCCTCATATTGACATGGTATTTGCGCATAACGACCGTATGGCAATAGGTGCATACGATGCTGCTGTAAAAAGAAACCGCCAGCATGATATGCTGTTTGTTGGGATAGATGCACTGGCCGGTGAAGGATATGGTGTGGAGCAGGTAGCCGATGGTCATCTGGATGCTACGTTCATTTATCCTACGGGAGGCGATAAAGTTATGGAGGTAGCGATGAATATTCTTCAAGGAAAAGAGTATACTCGTGAAACAAAGTTGTCGACAGCACTGGTCAATAAGGCGAATGCCCGTATCATGCAGATGCAGACTGCTCATATCAGTCAGTTGGATACTAAGATCGAAGTATTAGACAGGTTGCTGGATACATATCTGATGCGCTATTCTTCTCAGAGGATGTTGCTGTATGCCTGCATCGTCATCCTGATCTTGGTAGCGATGTTACTCTTTTTTGTAGTACGTGCATTCTGGACGAAGAACCGGCTGAATGCTGAATTATCCGATCAGAAAAAGCGTCTGGAAGAGCAGCGTGACCAGTTGATAAGTCTTTCCAAGCAATTGGAAGAGGCTACCCATGCCAAACTGGCTTTCTTTACCAATGTTTCACATGATTTTCGTACTCCGCTCACTTTAATAGCCGATCCGGTCAATCAGTTGGCCGAGAGTAAGAATTTAGGAGAGAATGAACGCTTTCTTTTGAATATCATACAAAAGAATGTAACTGTTCTGCTTCGCCTTATCAATCAGATATTAGATTTCCGCAAGTTCGAAAACGGAAAGTTGGATATGACTTTATCTCGTTTCGACATTTCAGAAAATATCAAGGAGTGGACTGATGCATTCCGTACGTTGTCTTATCGTAAGCATATCCATTTTGCTGTATCTGTAGATTCCTCAGACAAAGGCTATATGATGGTAGCCGATGCTGAAAAGATGGAGCGTATTACGTACAATCTGTTATCGAACGCATTTAAGTTTACTCCCGAAAATGGAACTATAGAAATAAAGCTTTCCATATTCGATAAGGAGAATGTCCGTTGGTTGCGCTATCAGGTTTCTGATACAGGGATAGGAATGCCGGCAGAACATGTAAAGCATATTTTCGAAAGTTTTTATCAGATAGATGTTCATCATGCTGGATCTGGTATCGGATTGGCATTGGTAAAGGCTTTCGTCGAGATGCACGGCGGTACGATTTCGGTAGATAGCAGGAAAGGTAAGGGCACTGTATTTACTATAGAGATGCCGGCCGAACAGCAAGGAGTTCCCGCTGAACATGTAGAAAAGAATGTAATACTAAAAAATTTAAAGGAAGGAGCTGTTGTATCTGCCGATCAGGAAACAATACAGAGCGTACCTGAAGTTGTGGAACGAGATGATAGAGAAACGGTTTTGGTTATCGATGATAATCAAGATGTACGCGATTATGTAAAAGTGCTTCTTCGCGATAATTATACTGTGATAGAGGCGTCCAATGGGCAGGAAGGTGTACAGCAGGCTATGAAGTATGTACCCGATGCGATTATTTGTGACGTAATGATGCCTGTGATGGATGGTATGGAGTGCTGTCGCAGGTTGAAGTCGGAAGTGCAGACTTCCCACATTCCGGTTATGATGTTGACTGCCTATACCATGGATGAACAGAAAGTGAAAGGATATGAATGCGGGGCCGATTCATATATATTGAAGCCTTTCAGCGCTCGTTTGCTGCTGGTTCGTCTGCGTAATCTGATTGATAATCGCCGTCGTCTGCAAAGTTTCTTTGCCGATAAAACTTCGCTCCATAAAGAACCGATTGCCGACTTGGATAAAGGCTTTGTCGAAAAACTGCGGTCGCTGATTGAAGAACAGTTAGGTAACTCCGAATTAAGTGTGGAGGACTTGGGCGATAAGATCGGAATGAGTCGTGTTCAGTTGTATAGAAAAGCCAAGGCACTGACAGGTTATTCTCCGAATGAACTGCTTCGCATAGCCCGTCTGAAGAAAGCAGCTTCATTACTTGCTTCTACCGAAAAAACAATTGCCGAAATTACGTATGAAGTTGGTTTCAGTTCGCCTTCTTATTTTACGAAATGTTATAAAGACTATTTTGGAGAAAGTCCTACTGACTTCTTGAAACGGAAAGGATAATTTCCGCCGATGAATGGAAGAAAACGTCAGCGGGTTTTAAAAAAATGTCCCGACGTTTTCTTCAGTTTCCCGCGAGAGTTTTTGAAGCCTTTTTTGAATTCTTAAAGCAGAATCTTTGTGCTTGTAGTTACAGGTCTTTCTGTCTGTATTAAAGCGTTTAACTTTCATTATAGGTTCGTGTCACCTATGTGACAAAGTTTGTTGAGTATGAAGCATACCTTTGCACCCGTAATCAATAAAGGATAAAAATATGAAAGCAACAGACTGGAAATATACAAGTGTAGGAAATATTGTTGCCGAGGATTTTGCTGCGGCTAAAGTATTTAAGAAATATGGCATTGATTTTTGCTGCCACGGAGAAACAACATTGGATAAAGCATGTACCGATCTTGGATTGTCTGCCGAAGAGGTGATACAGGCACTTGAACGTCAGGAAGCTGATGGAGGAGGCCGTATTCCTTTTGCTTCGTGGCCGCTCGATTTGCTGATGGACTATATCTTGAAGATACACCATCGCGGTATCCGTGCACGAGGACCTGAATTGTTGTCTTTGTTGGAGAAAGTAGAACGGGTACATGGCGAGGCACATCCGGAACTACATGAACTGAAGGCATTGGTTACTGAATCGTTGCAGGATCTGGAAATGCACTTGCAGAAAGAAGAAAATGTTTTGTTCCCTTATTTATACGATTTATATGCTGCTCAAGAAAAAGGACAGCGGATGGAACCGATACATTGTGGTACGATAGCCAATCCTATCCGTGTAATGAAGATGGAACATGAAGGAGAAGGTAACCGTTATCTGCATATCATTAAACTGACCGGACATTTTTCTGTCCCGCAAGATGGCTGTGCCAGCTACCGTTTGTTAATGCAGGAACTGGAAGCTTTTGTAGATGCTCTGTTCGAACATATACATTTGGAGAATAATTTGCTGTTCCCTCGTTTTGAAGAGATCGAACGTAAAATTGTATATTGATGGTAGGACAGGGGATTCTCATGGATATGATAACCTGTCGAGTGAAAGATATTCAATTTATGAGCCACCTGTTAGAGGGTGGCTTTTTTATTTTTCCCTTGCGGCTTATTCTCGTCGTAATCTTGTTGAAGCAAACGATAAACTGATAGATAGCTCTTTAGAATATCTTGGCTGGTAGTAACAAAAAGCAGGATATTTATTTCAATATATACTATTTAAGTACTACTTTTGCAGGCAATGAGTACTTTTAGTAACTTCAAAATCACATAAAAACGAAATATTTTATGAAAAAGATATTGTTTGTAGTCGGAGTGTTACTTTGTTGTTTAAGTATACAGGCACAAGACATGAAATCATTGTTCATTGCTTTGCCCGATTCACTTTCACCTATGCTGACAAAAGTAAACAGAGAGGACTTCGGAGATTTCCTGGCCAGTAACATGAAAGCAGAAGTAAAAAACCGTTTTGGAAATACTTCGGAGATGCTGAAGCTGACAGATAATTACCTGAAACTGAAAATCAGTAAGGTAAGTATGGCTGAAATGAAATTGCTTCCGCTGAATGATTCGGTGAAAGTGATTTGTGTAGTACATACATTCGAGGGACCGGCAAGCGACAGCAGTATTTCATTTTATGATACATCGTGGAAGCGACTTCCGGCAGATAAATTTCTTACTTTGCCGGTAGAAGATGCTTTTTATAAGACACCGGCTTCGGAGGTACAGGCCGATTCATTGAAGAATTTGCGTGCGCGGGCAGATATGTTCCTGCTTAAAGCAGATTTATCGGAAACAGATAATACTGTATCGTTTACTTGTGCTACTCCCGATTATTTGGATAAGGAAACTGCTGAGGAGATAAAGCCCTATCTGGTACAGGAGCCCTTGAAATATATCTGGAAAGAAGGACACTTTGTACGTCTTTAATCTCCTCGGAAGAATATAAATTACTCTTATCATACGAAGAATGCATGAAGATATGATTTACAGCCAATTGTTGTTTTATTGTAACACCTGTATGTTTAATAACATGTATTCGAAATAAATAAATGCTTTTCGTATGAAAATACATAAAAAATCGTTAACTACGCTCTGTTTTTTAGTGGAAAAATGCTATATTTGAAACGATTTTTTGAAACCTCAGTGTCTGAAAAAGACATTTTTAATGTAGATTTGTTTTGAACCGGCAGTTGTACCGAAGCGAGAATATAGATAGAGAGTCGAAAAATTACTTGCAGGTACAGGCTGAAAAATAGTATAAACGTAATGATTTTAAAATGTATTAGAACAGTCGCAGTAGCAGCCTTGGCTTTAGTCAGTATAAATGTATCCGGACAGGATTTGTTGGCTCGCCAGGCTCCAATCGACAGAAAATTAAAAGCAGTAGATTCTTTGGCATTGATTCGCCAGATAAAAGCAGAACAGGCAGTTTATCCTGCTTATAGTCTTTATCCCAACTGGAACAACGATCGTGTTCACGCTTATGGTAACACTGTACAGGTTCCAGATAGTTTCCGTATCGATTTGACGGGGTTCTGCATGCCAACTTCTCATACGATAATTACTTCTAAGTGCGGTCCGCGTTGGCGTCGTATGCACAATGGACTTGATATCAAGGTATATATCGGCGATACTATCCGTGCGGCCTTTGACGGTAAAGTGCGTATGGTGAAATATGAACGTCGTGGTTACGGTAAATATGTAGTTATACGTCATGATAACGGACTGGAAACCATTTACGGTCACCTCTCGAAACAGATTGTTAAGGAGAATGAGTATGTGAAAGCAGGAGATCCTATTGGATTGGGTGGTAATACCGGACGTTCTACTGGTTCACATTTGCACTTCGAAACTCGTTTTTTGGGCGAGGTCATCAATCCGGAATTTATGTTTGATTTCCCCAAACAAGATATTGTAGCAGATAGTTATTTGTTCATTCGCGGAGCTAACCGCTATGAATATCAGCGTTCACGAGCTATGTCGGCTGTAAAGAGTGGCAAGTCGGGAGCAGCAGATGCTGAGAAGTCCGCAATTCGTTATCACAAGATTCGTAAGGGTGATACATTAGGACGTATTTCTCGTTTGTATCATGTTTCTATCGATCGCTTGTGTCAGATAAACGGTATCAAGCGTACCACAACCTTACGTATTGGTCAGGTACTGAGATGTTCTTAATGTAATGTAAATTGTAGAGGATTCTTGGATAAAAGCGAAGGAGAGTGTATTCTACCTTTCCTGCTGAAAAAGTGTCATATTAGTGAGTAGATATGACGCTTTTTTTTTGTGCCTTGTATAACAAAATAGCCATATCAATCCTCGTTTAGAGTTATGATATGGCTATTGTATCTTATATGTGTTGAGTTGTCTTTATTTGGTCAGAACGTTGTTCAGACGGCTCAGGAACTCATCAGCTTCGGTCATGCTTAAGCAGAGAGGAGGAAGCAGACGGATAACATTGGTACCGCTTACGCCGGTAAATACTTTCTGTTCGAACAACAGGCGCTGGCGTAATTCTTTTATAGGTTCGGCAAATTCCATTCCAATCATTAGTCCAAGTCCACGAACTTCTTTGATTTGTGGGAATTTTTTCAACTCCTCAATCAGGTGACTACCTACGTGTGCTGCGTTTTCTATCAGATTCTCTTCTTTCATTACATCGAGGACAGCAATAGCAGCTGCACAGGCAAGATGATTTCCTCCGAATGTAGTACCCAGTTGTCCGTATACCGGAGTAAATTTAGGACTGATAAGTACACCTGCCATTGGGAAACCGTTTCCGATGCCCTTGGCTACGGTGATAAGATCGGGGCGTATGCCTGCGTACTGATGTGCAAAGAATTTTCCGCTTCGTCCGTATCCTGACTGGATTTCGTCGAGTATCAGTACGGTATTGTTTTCGTCGCATGCCTCACGTAGAGCCTGCATAAACTCATTGGTAGGCAACTGGATGCCACCTACTCCTTGAATACCTTCGATGATGACGGCACATACATCGCCTTTGGCAAGTTCGGCCTTCATACTGTCGGTATCGTTGAGCGGGAGATAAGTTACATGTCCGTTATCGTTGATAGGAGCAATGATTTTAGGATTGTTTGTTACTTCTACAGCCAGCGAAGTACGTCCGTGGAAAGCCTTGGCAAATGAAATGACACGGGTACGTCCGTTATAAAAAGATGCGAGCTTCAGTGCGTTCTCGTTTGCTTCAGCTCCCGAGTTGATAAGAAAGAGCTGATAATCGTCGTAACCACACATTGCGCCCAAACGGTCGGCAACTTCCTGCTGCAATTTGTTGATGACTGAGTTCGAATAGAATCCCAGTTTGGCTACTTGTTTGCTGATTGCTTCTACGTAGTGCGGATGAGCATGGCCGATGGATATTACAGCATGTCCTCCGTAAAGGTCAAGATATTCCTGGCCTTTATCGTCCCACACGTGGCAACCTTTTCCCTGTACGATGTTTACGTCGAACAAGGGATATACGTCGAATAGTTTCATGGCTTGTTTAAATTGTTTTTATCACTTAGAAAGCACTGGGCTTCAACATCAAGCCCGTAGTTTCTTCTAAGTTGAACATCAGGTTCATATTATGTACAGCTTGTCCGCTTGCACCTTTCAGCAGATTATCGATACAAGAAACAATGAGCAGCTTATCACCGTGTTTTTCCAGGTGGATAAGACACTTGTTGGTATTGACTACTTGTTTCAAATCGATATTCTTTTCTACAATGTGAGTAAATGAATCCTCAGCATAATAGTCTTTATACATCTTGACAATTTCATCCAGCTCCACTTTGGTCTTTACGACGATGGTGGCAAAAATTCCCCGGGCAAAATCACCACGGTACGGGATAAAGTCAATTTCAGAATTGAAACTGTTCTGAAGCTGTTTCAGAGATTGTTTGATTTCGGGAACATGCTGATGAGTAAACGGTTTGTAAATGCTCATATTGTTGTTACGCCAGCTGAAATGTGAAGTCGCTCCCGGTTTAACTCCGGCTCCTGTACTTCCGGTGATGGCATTTACCATGACATCATCATTCAGCATAAGGTGTTTGGCCAACGGAAGTAATCCAAGCTGGATACATGTAGCAAAGCATCCCGGATTGGCCACATGCTTGCTCTGGCAAATTACCCGGCGGTTCAGTTCTGGAAGACCGTATACGAAATCATGGCTTTCGTCCTTGATACGGTAATCCATCGAGAGGTCGATGATTTTCACATTTTCGGGGATGTCGTGGCTTTCTATGAATTTCTTGGTGTCACCGTGTGCTGTACAGAAGAATATGACGTCGACTGTATCGAGCGGTAATTCATCTGTAAATACCAGATCGGTTTCGCCGTACAATCCTTCGTGCACGTCGGTAATCTTATTGCCGGCGTTACTGGAGCTGTTTATGAATTTTATTTCTACATCAGGGTGGTTGATGAGCAGGCGAATCAGTTCGCCTGCCGTATATCCAGCCCCTCCTATAATTCCTACTTTAATCATGAAAATAATGGTTGTTTTCTTGTGGAATAATAATCCACATTAATATATAAATAGGTATACCTGCAAATGCAGTAAAAAAAGTCAGTATCACGTATACGATGCGGATGATAGATACATCAAGACCGAAGAAGTTCGCCAGTCCTGCACATACTCCGCTTATCATTCTTCCCGTACGTGGACGTCTGAGCTTTTGGTTACCAGACATAATCAGATATTCTCCTCGTCTTTATGGTTTGCATAATAAGCACGCAGCGGAGTAGAGAGTACCTTGATGAAGCCTTTAGCATCTTCGGCAGTCCATCCTTTCTGCATTTCACCATATTCACCGAATTTATTCTTAACCAGATCGTCTTTTGAATCGACGCCTACGGTAGAGAAGCAATACGGACGAAGTTCGAGAATAGCTGTACCGTTTACATTACGCTGTGATTCCTGAAGCATAGCTTCGATGTCGCGCATTACCGGTTCCAGATACTGGCTTTCGTGCAGGAACATGCCATACCAGTTGGCTACTTGATCTTTCCAGTACTGCTGCCATTTGCTCAATGTATATTTTTCGAGGAACTTGTGTGCACCGATAATCAGCATAGGAGCGGCGGCTTCGAAGCCTACACGTCCCTTGATACCGATGATGGTATCGCCTACGTGCATGTCACGTCCGATACCGTAAGCTGCTCCGATTTCTTCTACTTTCTGAATAGCTTTGATTTTATCTTCGAACACTTCACCGTTGACAGCATACAATTCTCCTTTTTTGAATTCCAGCTTGAGCTGTTCACTGCCCGTTTTTGTTACCTGTTTCAGGTATGCGCTTTCTGGTAATCCCTGAGTTGAATCCAGAATTTCACCTCCACAGATAGAAGTTCCCCATATACCTACATTATATGAATATTTCAGTTTGGTAAAATCAGCCTCAAAGCCATGTTCTTTCAGATAATTGATTTCATAATCACGGCTCAGTGCCATATCGCGGGTAAGCGTGATGATTTCAACTCCCGGAGCCATTACCAGGAAAGTCATATCGAAGCGAACCTGGTCATTGCCTGCACCTGTAGAACCGTGGGCAATGGCATGTGCTCCGATTTCATTGGCATAACGTGCAATGGCAAGTGCCTGGAAGATACGTTCCGAGCTTACAGAAATAGGATAAGTACCGTTACGCAATACGTTTCCGAAAATCATGTATTTCAAACTCTTTGCATAATATTCCTGAGTAACGTCGAGTGTAACATATTTGGTGGCTCCCAACTTATAGGCATTTTCCTCGTTCTGCTTCAACTGTTCGGGGCTGAATCCGCCTGTGTTGGCACAAGCCGCATATACTTCATAACCTTTTTCCTTTGCCAGATACATGACTGTAAATGAGGTGTCCAGCCCGCCGCTGAACGCAACGACTACTTTTTTCTTTTCTTCCATAAGGCTTTTATTTAGTGAAAAACGATGGCTGAAAAATGAGGCATCTTTTTCTGTATTAATATTCTTGTTGATTGATTGAATTTAAAAATTATTTATTTTGTCGTCTGTGTGCAATGCCGGATCGTAAAGCATGGCTGTGCAGATACAGAACTTACGCTTTTTGGCAACCAGAATTTCGTGGTTGATACAACCCTCACATCCTTTCCAAAACGATTCATCATCGGTCAGCTCATTGAAAGTGACAGGTACATATCCTAATTCTGTATTCATTTTCATTACGGCAGCTCCCGAAGTCAGACTGAAAATTTTTGCTTTCGGCCAGCGCAGACGTGCCAGTGTAAATGACGCATGCTTGATACGTTTGGCAAGTCCGCATCCGCGATATTTAGGATGTACAATAAGTCCGGAGGTTGCTACATACTGTTTATTCCCCCATGATTCGATGTAAGTGAATCCTGCAAATTCGTTACCACACAAAGCGATGATAGCTTTACCTTCTTTCATCTTTGTCGCTACATATTCGTGCGTACGTTCTGCGATACCTGTGCCGCGCACTTTGGCTGCTTCACGGATTGTATCTAATATTGTGTCAACGTATACCTCGTGTGAGGCGTCGGCTACCATAACATCAATTTGTTTAGTATCCATTTTCTTTCTGTATCTTATTTTATTAGGTTTATATTCGGTATTACATGTGCCAGTGCTTGTTTTACGCTGGTGCGGGTACAGCCTTCGCGGACAATGAGCATGATTGTGTCGTCGCCAGCAATGGTTCCGATGATTTCGTGGAAGTGATTGTTGTCGATGTCGTATGCCAGACTGCTGGCATATCCTGGTCTTGTCTTGATGACTGCAATATTTTCGGAGAATTCTATAGACACAAATCCCGGTTGACGGAGCATCTCAGAGGCTGTGTGGGGTTCGGTCATACGCTTGTACATGGTATTGTTGGGCAATACGTATACATAATTTCCGTTCATGCTGGCAGCCTTGGCAACTTTCAGTTGTTTCAAGTCGCGTGAAAGTGTTGCTTGTGTCAGTTGGAAACCTTCCTTTGCCAGCTCCTGAAGAAGCTCTTCCTGGCTTCCTATCTCCTTGCTTGAGATAATCATCTTAATGGAATCAAGTCGGCTGTTCTTACTTTTCATTGTGTATAATTATTCTTTAATAGGCTGCAAATATACAGATAATATTGAAATAATATACAGAAAAACGTATTTTTTTCTTGTTTTATTCTCGATTTATACAAACGGGATGAATAAATAATCATTGTTATGCAGTTTAAACCTCTTTTTGTATCTTTGCCGGTATATATAATAATGAATAATTCACTGATATGGATATAAATTTATTGCCGGAAGAAAAGGACCCGATGGGGGCTGCTATTTATGATTTTCTCAAACTGGGTAAGGCTGGACGCTTGCGGGTGTTTTCCTCGCAGTTTGATGAAGATGAGATTCCCGTAACGGAATTGTTTCGTACCTACAAGGATATGCCCCGTCAGGAACAGGTAGCCTTGCAACTGGCGAAGGGCCGGATTCTGGATGTGGGAGCGGGAAGTGGCTGCCATTCGCTGGCTCTAAAGGAGTTGGGAAAGGACAGTCTTGCTATTGATATATCGCCGCTGTCGGTCAAGGCTATGCAGGAACGGGGAGTAAAGGCGTTGCATGTCAATGTATTCGATGAACATTTTACCGGACAGTTTGATACGATTCTTATGCTGATGAATGGTTCGGGTATTATCGGCAAATTGAAAAATATGCCCGATTTTTGTCTGCGGATGAAGCAATTGCTTGCTCCTGGAGGATGTATTTTGTTAGATTCCAGCGATTTGCGTTACCTGTATGAAGATGAAGACGGCAGTTATGTGCTCGATCTGGCTGCTGATTATTATGGAGAAGTTGACTTCCGGATGCAGTACAAGCAGATAAAAGGAGATGCATTCGACTGGTTGTATATCGATTTTGATACTCTTTCTGCTTATGTGTCGCAATACGGATTTCATGCCGAAATCGTAGCAGAAGGTGAACACTACGATTATCTGGCAAAACTCTGGATTGATTGATATTGGTCTTTTTTTCAGAGATGTCGATTGCCCCGACCTGAATGATGCTGTTAAGGACAGTTGTCGGGGCAATCGATATTTGCTGAAAGGTAAGTATTGTTCTGCGAAATGCCGGCAAGACAAAACGTCCGGCTGTTATTCTTTCACTTCAGTTCTTATAAGATATTGAAATGCTTCAGGGCATTCATGATACCGTCTTCGTCTACCGAAGTTGTTACATAATTGGCAGCTGCCTGTACTTCAGGAGAAGCATTGCCCATAGCCACTCCCAGTCCTACGTGACTCAGCATGGGGACGTCATTACCTCCGTCGCCAAACGCCATCGTGTCTTTCAGGTCGATACCATAATAATCCAGTACATGGTCTATTCCTTTGCTTTTGCTGTTGCCGCGTGCGATAATATCGGCGAAGAGTGGATACCAGCGCATCGGTTCGCAATGTGTCAATACCTTGCGGAATACTTCCAGTTCATCGTCCTCTTTAAAATATCCCATAATCTGTAAGATTTCCTTGTTGCGCGCTTCTTCTATAGGACGTACGGGAGGAATATTTATTTCAATCAGTTGAGCTACTTCCTTTACTGCCTCGTTTACATTGGTAATGAACCATTCGTCGTCGTGTACAAAGACAAAAGGTGTTTCCGGATGCTCGTGATGATAACCGATGAGGCGCTCAATATCGTCTTCCGGTATATTCCCCTTGTAAATATCCTGATGGGCGGAAGTGAAACAGTGTGCGCCGTTCAGGGTAATGAACCCGTCGAACGGTAAATGTCCTACAGCTTCCATCATCAGTACTTTGGGGCGTCCTGTTGCAATGAATACCTTGATACCTTTTTCACGCAATTGTTTCAGTGCGTCTTGTGTAGACTGAGGAATAGCATGTGTATTGAATGATACCAGTGTGCCGTCGATATCGAAGAAGATAGCTTTGACCATATGTAGTAAGGTGTTAAATTTTTGTCACGCAAAGGTACTGATTTTCCCCTGAATTTGGATTGATGTGTATCAATAAGTAACAATTTTATATTTTATTCATGCAGTTCGCTTGCTTTACGAAGTAAAAAGTTATATTTGCCATGCGAAAAAAAGAAACAGACGTTATTATGGCATATCAGTTTACAAAGATAGCAGTAAAGGTAGGAAGTAATGTACTTACCCGCCGGGACGGAACGCTGGACGTAACGCGTGTGTCGGCACTGGTTGATCAGATAGCCGAACTGCATAAGGCAGGAGTAGAGGTTGTGCTAATTTCTTCGGGAGCCGTTGCTTCGGGGCGCAGTGAGATAAAAGTGTCGCGAAAGCTCGACAGTGTTGAACAGCGTCAGTTGTATTCGGCCGTGGGACAGGCAAAACTGATAAACCGATATTACGAACTGTTTCGTGAACATGGCATTGCCGTAGGGCAAGTACTGACAACAAAGGAGAGTTTTGCTACCCGTCGTCATTATCTGAACCAGCGTAACTGTATGCGGGTGATGCTGGAAACCGGGGTGATTCCTATCGTAAACGAAAATGATACAATTTCCGTTACTGAACTGATGTTTACCGATAATGATGAACTTTCGGGCATGATTGCTTCAATGCTTGATGTGCAGGCACTGATAATCCTGAGTAACATTGATGGCATTTACAATGGTTCGCCTTCGCAGCCGGGTACATCGGTCATACGGGAGGTGGAACATGGAAAGGATTTGTCCGACTATATTCAGACCGAGAAGTCGGGCTTTGGCAGGGGAGGTATGCTTACCAAGACAACTATAGCCCGCAAAGTGGCCGATGAAGGCATTACTGTTATTATTGCCAACGGGAAAAAGGAAAATATTTTACTCGATTTGTTGCAGCATCCCGACGAAACGGTCTGTACGCGTTTTGTTCCTTCTTCCGAAGCTGTGTCGAGTGTCAAGAAGTGGATTGCTCACAGCGAAGGATTTGCCAAAGGAGAATTGCACCTGAACGACCAAGCCGTCAAGGCTGTGAAAGGCAAAAAGGCTGTCAGTATACTTCCGGTGGGAGTGACGGCTATCGAAGGAGAGTTTGAAAAAGACGATATCGTAAAGATAATGGATGCACGGGGGCGCCAGATTGGAGTGGGACGTATCGGAGTCGACTCTGCTGAGGCGCGCGAAATGCTGGGCATGCACGGGCAGCGTCCGCTGGTGCATTACGATTACCTGTACCTTGACTAATCTGAAAATCATTTTTAAAGCATAATAAATATGGATGAACAAATTAAGCAGATAGCCGAACGCTTGAAAGGTTTGCGCGACGCTTTAGACTTGAGTGTGGAGGAAGTGGCTGCCGACTGTAACTTTGCGGTGGAAGAATATCGTGCCCTTGAGTCGGGTGAGTGTGATTTCTCCGTGAGCGTATTGCAGCGGATAGCACGTAAGTACGGCATTACGCTGGATGAACTGATGTTTGGTGAAGAGCCAAAGATGAAATCTTATTTTCTTACTCGCCGTGGAACAGGTGTTTCTGTAGAGCGAACCAAAGCATATAAATACCAGTCGCTTGCTTCTGGCTTCAAGGGACGTAAGGCTGATCCGTTTGTAGTAACGGTAGAACCGAAACCGGAAGGTACTCCGGTATACTTCAATACTCATGAAGGACAGGAGTTTAATCTGGTGATAGAAGGACGTATGCTGCTGAACATCAACGGCAAGGAGCTTATCCTGAATCCGGGGGACAGCCTTTATTTCGATTCGAGTAAGCCACATGGCATGCTGGCACTTGATGGAAAGACCGTGAAGTTTCTGGCTGTCGTTATGCAATAAACAATACAAACCAACTACTAAAAACAATCGATATAATATATGTTAGAACGATTTTTGGAACAAACAAGCTTTACCTCGCAAGAGGACTTTATAAAGCATTTCAAGATAAAAGTCCCCGAAAACTTTAATTTCGGTTACGATGTAGTGGATGCCTGGGCAGCAGAGCGTCCGGAAAAGAATGCCTTGCTTTGGACAAACGACAAAGGAGAACATATTCAGTTTACTTATGCTGATCTGAAGAAATATACCGATATGACGGCTTCTTATTTTCAAAGCCTCGGTATAGGTCATGGTGATAAGGTCATGCTGATTCTGAAGCGCCGTTATGAATTCTGGTTCTCCATTCTGGCTTTGCATAAAATTGGCGCTATTGTTATTCCTGCTACTCATTTGCTGACAAAAAAAGATATCGTTTACCGCTGCAAGGCTGCTACTATCAAGATGATTGTGGCTGCGGGTGAAGAAGTTATTACCAAGCATATACTGGATGCAATGCCTGAATCTCCCAGCGTAGAGAAGCTGGTCAGCGTAGGACCGGATTATCCGGAAGGTTTTGAGGACTTCCACAAGGGTATTGAAAGTGCTGCTCCTTTTGTGCGTCCGGAACATGTGAATACGAATGACGACATCATGCTGATGTATTTTACTTCGGGTACTACCGGAGAACCTAAGATGGTGGCACACGACTTTACTTATCCGCTGGGACATATTGCGACGGGATGTTTCTGGCATAATCTGCATGAAGATAGTCTTCACCTTACGATTGCCGATACCGGATGGGGTAAGGCTGTATGGGGAAAACTTTATGGTCAGATGATTGCCGGGGCTAATATTTTTGTATACGATCATGAAAAGTTTACGCCTGCCGATATCTTGCAGAAGATTCACGATTATCATATTACTTCTTTGTGTGCGCCTCCTACCATCTACCGTTTCTTGATTCGTGAGGACTTGAGCAAGTTCGACCTGTCTTCGTTGGAATATTGTACTACTGCCGGTGAGGCTTTGAACTATTCGGTTTATGAAACATTCAAGAAAATTACAGGCATCCGTCTGATGGAAGGATTCGGACAGACAGAAACAGCTCTTACTCTTGCTACTTTCCCGTGGATGGATCCCAAACCGGGCAGCATGGGAGTGCCCAATCCGCAGTACGATATCGATTTGCTGACTCCCGACGGTCGTTCGGCCGAGGATGGTGAGCAGGGACAAATAGTTGTCCGTACCGATAAGGGCAAGCCGCTGGGATTGTTTAAGGAATATTATCGTGATCCGGAACTGACGCGTGAAGCATGGCACGACGGAGTATATTATACAGGAGATGTGGCATGGCGCGATGAAGACGGATACTACTGGTTTGTAGGTCGTGCCGATGATGTAATCAAGAGCTCGGGTTACCGTATCGGCCCGTTTGAAGTAGAAAGTGCTTTGATGACTCATCCGGCTGTTGTTGAGTGCGCCATAACCGGTGTGCCCGATGAAATACGTGGTCAGGTGGTAAAGGCTACTATTGTTCTGGCAAAGGATTACAAGCAGAAAGCCGGTCCGGAACTGATAAAAGAATTGCAGGATCATGTAAAGCGTGTGACTGCTCCTTACAAATATCCGCGCGTCATCGAGTTTGTCGACGAGCTTCCAAAGACTATCAGCGGAAAGATTCGCCGTGTGGAAATACGTGCAAAAGATACTGCAAAGTAAGGCTTTCTGAAAAGTTCTTGCTGATATTGTTGAGGCATTGCTGGGAGAGGGTAGAATCTCTCGTGGCAATGCCTTCTTTTTTTGTACAAAAAAGATTATTTTTTGTACAAATTTTCGGAAAACGTCAAGACGTTTTTATACTGTTCTCGGGAAGCATGTAATAAAAGGTCGGGAAAGATTTATGAACAGCTATTACCTTGCAGGGAAGACTATGCCGGAGTGTAAAAGACGGAGGCGGATAAAGGCGGAAGAAAAGAAAACGGCTGTTGCGGACGGCACGGCATCCTGGCCGAATGCCGGAAGAAAAGAAAGGGAGGGAATAAAATAAAATCGGGCGTTTCCCACGTGAAAGAAACGCCCGATTCTATATATCGGCAAGTAATAATTACTTCTTGATACGGTTGTAACGGCTCATGAACTTATCAACACGTCCTGCAGTGTCTACCAATTTAGATTTACCTGTGTAGAACGGGTGAGAGCTACTAGAGATTTCCAACTTAACACAAGGATAAGTTTCGCCTTCGAATTCTACTGTGTCTTTAGTTGCACAAGTTGAACGTGACAAGAACATGTCACCGTTTGACATGTCTTTAAATACTACCGGACGGTAGTTTTCAGGATGAATGCCTTTTTTCATTTCAGTATATACTTTTATTGTTATTATTTGCTATATGTGGTAACACTGCAAAACAAGTGTGTAATGGTCTGTTTCGGGTTGCAAAGATACTGCTTTTCTTTGAAATAGAAAATGATTTGTGCAATTTTTTATATAAAGAACTGTCGGATGTAATCCGAGGCAGGGAGCTTTTTCGGAAGATATGTCGTTTTTCATATATTATAAGGTGTAAAAATGCTTTCTTGTACGGCCTGTAATGATGAAAACAGAGGCTTGTTTTAACTTTTTGAAAGGACGGATACGGCAGTTATATTTGTAACATACACTTTGCATACTAAGGTGTTTTTAGGCGAAATCGAAATGATTTAAGTCAAAATGTGCATGGTTGAAACACTTTTTTTATCGGCGGAAGAAAAGAGTTGTGACATTTCTTCTTAAATTTGCGTATGGAATTTAATCACTAACAATTATAAAATTTACAACAATGGTTAATTACAAAGAATTAGGCTTGGTAAACACTAGAGATATGTTTGCCAGAGCAATCAAAGGTGGATACGCTATCCCTGCATTCAACTTCAATAATATGGAACAGTTGCAGGCTATCATCAAAGCAGCTGTAGAAACAAAATCTCCGGTTATTCTTCAGGTATCTAAAGGTGCTCGTAACTATGCAAACCAGACTTTGCTGCGTTACATGGCAGAAGGTGCTGTAGAATATGCTAAGGAATTGGGCTGCGCTCATCCTGAAATCGTATTGCACCTCGACCACGGAGATTCTTTCGAACTCTGCAAATCTTGCATCGACATGGGATTCTCTTCAGTTATGATCGACGGTTCTCACCTGCCTTACGAAGAAAACGTAGCTTTGACTAAGAAGGTAGTTGACTATGCACATCAGTTCGACGTAACAGTTGAAGGTGAACTTGGTGTATTGGCTGGTGTAGAAGATGAAGTTTCTGCAGAACACCACACTTACACTAACCCTGAAGAAGTAATCGACTTCGCTACTCGTACAGGTTGCGATTCATTGGCTATCTCAATCGGTACTTCTCACGGTGCTTACAAGTTCAAACCTGAACAGTGCCACGTTGATCCGGCTACAGGTCGTCTGGTTCCTCCTCCATTGGAATTCGCTGTTCTGGACGCTGTAATGCAGAAACTTCCTGGATTCCCTATCGTTCTTCACGGATCTTCTTCAGTTCCTCAGGAAGAAGTTGATACTATCAACAAATACGGAGGTAAACTGGAAGCAGCTATCGGTATTCCTGAAGATCAGTTGCGTAAGGCTGCTAAATCTGCAGTTTGCAAGATCAACATCGACTCAGACTCTCGTCTGGCTATGACTGCTGCTATCCGTAAAGTATTCGCTGAAAAACCAGCTGAATTCGATCCACGTAAATATCTGGGCCCGGCTCGTGATAACATGGAAAAACTTTACAAGCACAAAATCATCAACGTATTGGGCTCAGACGGTAAGTTGGCTCAGTGCTAATGACAGGTAGATAATAAAGACTTTATACACCTTAATTATAATAGTGAAGCAGCTTCTCCGTGGTGGAGAGGTTGCTTTTTTTATTGAATTTGTTTGCCGACTTGCTGTGTACCGCTACCGGACAGGGAAGACACTGCTGTATAAAAGAAAATGTGCCGGAATTTATTCTATAAAATTCCAGCACATTTCTCTGTGTGTATGTGTGTTTTCGATTGATTGCTTATTTTGCAGCGAAGAATAACGAACCGTTTTGTGTGGCACGTGCTGTAGACAGTCCCATCATGTCGGGGGTAACAGTCATCGGAGTACCATCTTTCTGTTTGAATGTAATGGTTCCGTCTTCGTTCATGGTTATCAGTTCGAATGTCTGTCCTTCGGCTACCGCATTCCATGTGCGGTTTTCTTTATTGTATACTAAATCCAGAGGTTTGTCTTCTTCTCCTTTTTTAATAATGGTGTAACCGTCGGCGTTGGTACGTACAAGGTATTCACCATTTTCACCTTGGATTGTTTTTTCTGTACCTACTTGTGCAATGGGGTTTGAACCCGACCAGAATTCGATGGAGTTCAGTACTACGATGTCGGCTATGTAAGCAACTTCGTATACCGGTACGATATGAAATGCCAAAAATACGATTTCGTTTACAAATTTATTGCCTAATCCTTGATTCCAGTCTTTAAGCTTGCTCCAAAGTCCGAATGAACCGATGCAAGAGGAAAATAGAAGACTTCCGCTCATTACGGCGCAAAGAACTGTAACTTTTGTTTTTCTCATGGTTGATTCTTTTTATTGATGGAATGAAATTGATTATAGAACTTTGCACGCGTTTTACCTTAAATGTGTGTTACGTTCTGTTACAAAGTTAGAACATATTTTGAAAAATGAAATAGAAACGATGAAAAAAAACGTATCTTTGTCGCATTTTTAAGGAATATATAAAAATAAATAAAAAATAGATGAAAGAACAGAATCTCAAAAGACTGAATGATTCCCGGGCTATCCGCTGGGGAGCATTGGCTATCGTTGCTTTCACAATGATGGCTGCGTATTACGTAAATGATGTTGTTGCACCGTTGAAGACGATGCTTGAAACCGATTTGAAGTGGGATAGTAGTGAGTTTGGACTCTTTACGGGGGCATACAGCTTTCTGAATGTTTTCTTCCTGATGTTGATATGGGGTGGACTGATACTTGACCGTTTTGGTATTCGCTTCACCGGAAAACTGGCTACCATACTGATGGTGCTGGGTACAGGAGTAGAATATTATGCCATGACTGGCATGGCAGATGCTACCGGTACGATATTGGGATATAAGGTTAGTGTATTCGTGGCATCGGCTGGTTACTCTGTCTTTGGTGTGGGAGCAGAAGTTGCGGGTATCACCGTTACCAAGATGATTGCAAAATGGTTCCGTGGAAAGGAAATGGCTACAGCAATGGGCGTTCAGGTTGCGCTGGCTCGTGTGGGTTCGCAGGCTGCCTATGCAGTGGCTATCCCGATGGCGCGTGCTTACGATATTACAACTCCGGTACTGGTCGGACTGGTATGTCTGGTAGGTGGTTTGATTGCTTTCTTTGCATTTTCTGTATTGGATAAGAAGCTGGACCGCCAGATTGAGGCTGAAGTGGACAATTCTCCGGAAGAAAAATTCTCGTTCAAGGATGTTGCCAAAATTCTTTCTAATCCGGGTTTCTGGTTGATTGCTTTGCTTTGCGTATTGTTCTATTCATGTGTATTCCCGTTCCAGAAGTTTGCTTCCGAATTGATGATCAGTAAATATGGTATCGATGAAAGTGTTGCCGGATTCTTTGCCGGACTTCCTGCTTTGGGTGCTTTGTTCCTGACTCCGGTATTCGGCGGAATGGTCGATAAACGTGGTAAGGCTGCTTCTATCATGATGCTGGGCGCTGCCATGCTGATTGGGGTACATTGTATTTATGCACTGCCTTTTGTTACCAGTTCTTTGGTAGCCATCGTGCTGATGATTATACTGGGTGTTGCTTTTTCGCTGGTACCTTCTGCCATGTGGCCTTCGGTTGCCAAGATATTCCCTGCTCATCAGTTGGGCACTGCTTATGCATTGATTTTCTTTATTCAGAATATCGGATTGTGGGGTATACCTACTTTGATTGGTGTTGTGCTGGATAAATATTGTATTGTAGGAAAGGTAAATGGTGCGAATCTATACGATTATACGTTGCCGATGTGCATCTTTACAGGTCTTGCAGTGCTGTCATTGATAATTGTCTTTGCGCTGAAAGTAGCCGACAAGAAGTTCGGATACAAACTGGAAGAGGCTAACATCAAATAATTGCTTTTGGATTATAAGCAGGAAACGGACTGTTCCTGAAAAAATGATTGATAAAATACCTCTGCAGGTGGACTTCTGCGGAGGTGTTTTTTTATGTGTAAGGCTTTATCGCAAAGAAAAAAAGTAATGGGGTTGTACCGAGGATTAATTGACGGTGCAGCCCCATGACTTTTTTTAGTATAATTGGAATCAGTCTTTTTCTATCTTCAGAATTGCTCCGGTTGCCGGATTGAATACAACGCGTGTATTGATTTTCTTATTGAACAGGTCATTAACTAATACTTCAGTTGAACCGAATTGGGTAACGGGCAAATCGTTTTCGAAATATTTCTTTCCCTGATAGCTTACAGAAACATGTCCTTTTCCTGGAATGTTGTAGATGGCTCCTTCGGGTTTTTTCTTTTTCTTACCGTCGTCGGTTGCGGCTGGCAGCGGAACTGTGCTGTTGATACTGATATATATCGGGTCACCTGCCAGATTATCGGTAGACAAAGCTCCCAGTAAGCGAGAAAAACGTAAGACGATTTTATCTTTTACATTGTCTTCTGGAGTGACACGGACTGTAAATACCTTGTCTTCACGGTCGGTTGTTCCGGCAAACATTTGCGTCAGTGCCTTTTCCTGCTTGTCGAGATTGTCGATAATCAGTTTCAAGGATGCTCCGTCTTTAGGCATCGTGTCAGCTTGTCCACGCAGAATCAAGTTCTTGCTTTCGCGTATATTGTAGATTTCCTTAGCTGTAAGTTCCGCCATCTTTGCCGTAGAACCTGCCATCAGAATTTCCTCTGTCATGTACTTGCGTGTACTTTCGTGAGGAAGAGGCTTTTCCAGTTCGTAGTCTTGCTTTTGTTCGTACTCTTTCGGGAACGTAGTGTTTATGGCTTTGGCAATGCCGTCTTCAGTCAGTTCGATGTTAGACAGTACACTTTTGTCCTTCAGTTTAATGATATATGCCTGAGTGGAATCGGGTACTCCGGCCGAACGAACATCAATTTGTTTAATTTCCCAGTACGTTTCAGGCTGGGGATTTACGTTGTTCATGCGCAGGTAACGATTGGCATACTGGCATAACTCTCCCGGTTGGTAGGTGATGCGTGTAGCAATAATGTTGACTTCCAGTGCAGTCTTAGGCAGGAAGTATACGATTCCTTCATCACTGCCCGGAGTGTATATGTTTATGTCTTGTGCTGCAATATGTGCTGAACATGCCAACAACCCCAATGCAATAATCGTTCTGTTCATAATAGTTTGTTATTTAGTTTCTGTAATATTTTTCCACGCTTCAGGCAAAGCTTCAATGATGTCACTTGCCGTCATGCTGATTTCTCCTGCTCGGTCGCGGGCTATATCGCCAGCCAGGCCGTGTACATATACCGCTATGCGGCAAGCATTTTCTGGTGCATAACCTTGTGAAAGCAGGGCAAGAATGATACCTGTCAATATATCGCCGCTTCCTCCGGTTGCCATGCCCGGATTACCTGTCGGATTGAAATAACAGTTTCCTTCGGGAGTGATGACAACGGTATAGGCGCCTTTCAGTACAATATAGCATTGCAGGTAGGCAGAAAGTTCTTTAGCCTTTGTCAGTCGTTCGAAGCTGTTGTTGCATCTTCCGATAATACGTTCCAGTTCTCCGATATGAGGTGTCAGGATGGTACGTTTCGGGATGCGGTTCAGGTAATTGCGGTGCGTGCTGAATATATTCAGAGCATCGGCATCGAGTACCAATGGTATGAAACATTCTTTCAGTTGGTCGAATGTAGCAAGTGCGGTTTCTTCTTCTTGTCCCAGTCCCGGACCAATAGCAAGTGCCTGGAAGTTGTCCAGGTCTACGGGTTCGGCAAAGTAAAGTTCATGCACGTCGTTCTGTACCATAGCTTCGGGAACGGTGGCTTGCACAATATCATGGTTGCGCACAGGAGTGTGGACAGTCAGCAGTCCGATGCCCGAGCGCAGGCAAGCGCGTGCTGCAAGGACGGAAGCTCCTGCCATACCGTATGAACCGGCAATCAGCAGCCCGTGTCCGAAATTACCTTTATGCGCAAAACGTCCGCGTGGTTTTATCATCTGGCGTATGTCGTCAGCTTCGGTTATGGTATAGGGAGTTACTGCTTCTTCGATGAAAGTCTTATTGATGCCGATATCCAGTAATTTCCATTCGCCTACGATATCTTCGTTTTCGGGGAAAAGGAAGGAAAGCTTAGGCAACTGTATGCTTAATGTAAGATCGGCACGGATAATGTTCTGGCGGATATTGTTTGAATTGTCTTCTCCCATCAATCCTGAAGGGAGATCGATGGAAACGACGGTAGATTGTGATGCGTTGATATATTTCACGACCGATGCAAATCCGCCACTTAACGGTTTGTTCAGACCGGAACCGAAAAGTCCGTCTACTACAATATCGTCTTTGGTCAGTTTTGGAGGATCGAAGCTGGTACTGATTTCGTGGTAATTGGAGAAACCACATTCCTGTAAGCGTTGTACGTTCTTCATGCAGTCGTCCGATAATACACCGGTGATGTTGAACAAATAGACTTCTACAGTATAGCTTTTCTGGAACAGCATACGTGCCACGGCTACGGCATCGCCACCGTTATTTCCTGAACCTGCAAATATAACAATGCGATGGGATTTGTCCCAGCGGCGGCAGATTTCTTCAGTAAGCAGTGAGGCTGCTTTCTCCATCAGATTGATGGAAAGTATGTTTCCTTGGGCGATAGTATAAGCATCCGCCTCTTTTTGTTGAGTGCAACTAAGTATTTTCATCTTTATTCTCAATAGCTATTTGTCGGTAAAAGTACGAAAAAAGTATAGAAGTTTGAGGGATAATTCGTATTTTTGTCCCAATTTTATAAAGTTATATATTATGAGTGTAATTCAGATCAAAGATAAACGCTTTAAGACTTTTATTCCTGAGGAGAAGATATTAACGGAAGTTGCCCGTGTGGCTGACGAAATCAATCGTGATTTATCTGGTACTAACCCGCTTTTTATAAGTGTACTGAATGGCTCGTTTATGTTTACCGCCGATCTGATGAAGCACTTGACTATGCCTTGTGAGGTGTCTTTTGTGAAGCTGGCTTCGTATGCAGGTACGTCTTCCACAGGAAAGGTGAAGGAACTGGTAGGCCTGGGCGATGACATTACCGGACGTACAGTTGTAATTGTTGAAGATATTGTCGATACGGGACTTACTATGAAGCAGTTGGTAGAAACGCTTCGTGCACATAATCCGAAAGAAATCAGAATCGCTACATTGCTGGTGAAGCCTGATAAACTGAAGGTGGATCTGGATATTCATTATGTAGCAATGAATATTCCGAACGATTTTATCGTTGGATATGGACTGGATTATGACGGATTGGGACGTAACTACCGTGACATTTATACAGTGATAGAATAATTATTCATAAATTAAATAAAGGTAAGAAAGATGTTGAACATTGTAATTTTCGGTGCACCGGGTTCAGGTAAAGGAACTCAGAGTGCTCGTATTGTAGAGAAATATGGCTTGAACCACATCTCTACTGGTGACGTTTTGCGTGCAGAAATCAAGAATGGTACAGAACTGGGTAAGACTGCCAAAGGATATATCGATAACGGTCAGTTGATTCCGGATGCTTTGATGATTGATATTCTGGCTAGCGTATTCGATAGCTTCAAAGATAGCAAAGGTGTTATTTTCGATGGTTTCCCACGTACAATCGCTCAGGCTGAGGCTCTGAAAGAAATGTTGAAGGTTCGTGGTCAGGAGGTTTCTATCATGCTTGATCTGGAAGTACCCGAAGATGAACTGATGACTCGTCTGATTAAGCGTGGACAGGAATCAGGTCGTGCTGACGATAATGAAGAAACTATCAAGAAACGTCTGGTAGTTTATCATTCTCAGACTGCTCCTCTGATTGACTGGTATAAGAATGATGGTAAGTATTGCCACATCAACGGTCTGGGTTCAATGGATGGTATCTTTGCAGATATTTGCACAGCTATCGACAAACTTTAATTAAGTGACATAAAAACGGAGAATGCAGGAACTTCCGTTTGGAGGTTTCTCGTTCTCTTTTTTAATAAATAGTAGTGCGGAACAGACTGAGAGGATAGTCTGTGAACCGTATACTTTTCAGAAGGACCGTTTGACTGACGGTCGGCTTTTTTAATTTTTCAAAGAAATATTATGGCTGAATCGAATTTTGTTGATTATGTAAAAATCTACTGCCGCTCCGGTAAGGGAGGGCGCGGCTCGGTACACATGCGCCGTGAGAAATATATGCCCAACGGAGGTCCTGACGGTGGCGACGGTGGTAGAGGAGGTCATGTTATCTTGCGGGGAAACCGCAATTACTGGACTTTGCTGCACCTGAAATATGAGCGTCACGTGTTTGCTGAACACGGAGGAAATGGCTCGAAAAACAAGAGTTTCGGAAAAGATGGTGCCGACAAGGTTATTGAAGTACCGTGCGGTACTGTGGTATACAATGCCGAAACGGGCGAATATGTGTGCGACATTACCGAAGACGGACAGGAAGTCATTCTCTTGAAAGGAGGGCGTGGAGGACTGGGCAACTGGCACTTCCGTACAGCTACTCGTCAGGCACCGCGTTTTGCGCAACCTGGTGAGCCGATGCAGGAGATGACTGTTATTTTGGAATTGAAACTATTGGCAGATGTCGGTCTGGTTGGCTTCCCGAATGCCGGAAAGTCGACTCTTTTGTCTACCGTATCAGCTGCACGTCCGAAAATTGCTAATTATCCGTTTACTACACTGGAACCTAATCTGGGTATCGTATCTTATCGTGACGGCAAGTCGTTCGTCATGGCTGATATCCCGGGTATCATAGAAGGTGCAAGTGAAGGTAAAGGACTTGGACTTCGTTTTTTGCGTCATATTGAACGCAACTCGTTGTTGTTGTTCATGGTTCCCGGCGATTCTGATGATATCCGTCGCGAATATGATATTTTGCTAAATGAGCTGGCTAAGTTTAATCCGGAGATGCTCGACAAGCAACGGGTGCTTGCAATTACGAAGTGTGACATGCTGGACGAAGAATTGATAGAGATGCTGACACCGACATTGCCCGAAAATATACCTCATGTATTTATTTCGTCTGTTGCCAATATGGGCATTCAACAGTTGAAAGATATCTTGTGGGAAGAATTGAACAAAGACAGCAACCGTTTGGAAGGACTTCGTCAGGCATCTATCGTGCACCGTGCGAAAGATGTAACCAAGCTTCAGGAAGAGTTGAAGGAAATGGGTGAGGATGAGGACTTCGATTATGAATATGAGGATGCTGACGATGATGAAGATTTTGACTACGAGTATGAGGAAGTAGATTGGGACGACGAACCGCAGAAGTGATGATTCAGTATTCAAACGATAAAAGAATGTTGGAGTATGGTTTGATGAAATCGTACCCCGGCATTTTTTGTTTTTCCACAACTCGCCATGGCGGGTATAGTACAGGAAAGTATGCTTCCTTTAATTGTAATAGTTACTGCGGAGATACACAGGAGAATGTTTTGGCAAACAGACAGTTATTGTGTGATTTGCTGCCGGGCACAGAAAAGGAATTGATTATACCGCATCAGGTGCATCGTACGGAAGTACGGATTATCGATCATGAATTTCTTGATAGGCCGGAAGCAGAAAGAACCTCATTGCTGGAAGGGGTGGATGCACTGGTAACTGATGTCTCTGGAAAATGTATCTGCATATCAACAGCCGACTGTGTGCCTGTGATGTGTTTCGATGTGAAGCATCGTGTTGTTGCTGCAATACATGCAGGCTGGCGAGGGACGGTTGCTCGTATCGTTACCAGAACTTTGGAAATTATGAGTTGTACTTATGGGACTCAAGGTAAGGATGTGATAGCATGTATTGGCCCAAGTATATCGCTGGAAGCTTTCGAAGTGGGCGATGAAGTATATGATTGTTTTAAACAGAGTGGTTTTGATATGGAGCATATCGCTTTCCGTAGTGACAAATGGCATATTGATTTGTGGGAGGCGAACCGATTGCAGTTACTTGATTTTGGAGTATTACCTTCGAATATTGAGATAAGTGGCATTTGTACCTGGAAAGAAAATTCGGATTTCTTTTCCGCGCGCAGGCAGGGTATTGCTTCGGGACGTATTCTTTCAGGTATTATGTTGGAGTCTGTTTAATTGTACAGTCTATTTTTGTCGTAGTTTGTATTGAACAGGAGTTTTGTTGAAGTAATAATAAAATCAGTATACAATGAAGAAATTAACCATAGAAGTATCCGATGAGCTGAAGCATGCATGGCCTCAGTTTCGTGGAGCTGCAGTTTTTGCTACGGTAAAAAATACAGCATATAATGAAGAGCTGTGGAAACGTATCGGGGAGTTTACAGCTTTGTATCGCTCTAAATATACAACCGACTCCATTAAGGAAATGCCGGCTATTCAGGCAACCCGACAGGCTTATAAGAAATGTGGGAAAGATCCTAGTCGTTACCGTCCTTCTTCGGAAGCTCTGTGTCGTCGTATATTGAGAGGTATTCCTTTGTATCAGATAGATACATTGGTAGATTTGATTAATCTGGCTTCAATATATAGTGGACATTCCATCGGAGGCTTCGATCTGGACAAGATACAGGGCGATCGGCTGGTATTAGGTATCGGTAAGGCGGGAGAACCTTACGAGGGAATCGGTCGTGGTGAGCTGAATATAGAAGGTATGCCGGTATATCGTGATGCTGTAGGGGGTGTGGGAACTCCTACCAGCGATAATGAACGCACGAAGATAAGTGAAAGCACCACACATCTGCTTGCTATTATGAACGGATATAGTGGAAGTGAGGGGCTGGAAGGTAATGTTAATTATATGATTGGCTTACTGAAAGAGTTTGCCGATGCCCAGGATGTTGAACTTGTATTTTTTGAGTGATGAAACGAATAGTACGAGCTGGATTGTTACTGTGTGGATGGTTGGGATGTATATTATCTGTATATGCAGCAGAGCCTGCTCCGAAAGGATTTTCGGTAATGGAGCGCAACCATATTCGTGTAAAGACTCCTGAGCTTTTTGCTAAGGGGAATAGTTTTGAAATTCATTTAGAGAACCTTCCGGATTCAGCATTTTGTTTTCCATTGCCAAAAGGAAAGGTGATATCTGCATATGGAGCGCGAGGTGGACATAGTGGATCGGATATAAAGACTCGTGCGAATGATACCATTCGCTGTGTCTTCGATGGGATAGTACGTATGGCAAAGCATTATGGCGGATATGGCAAGGTCGTTGTTGTGCGGCATGCTAACGGGCTGGAAACCATTTACAGTCATAATTCGAAGAATTTGGTAGCTGTTGGTGATACGGTAAAGGCCGGACAACCTGTCGGGCTGACAGGACGCACCGGGCGAGCTACAACAGAACATTTGCATTTTGAAATAAGGGTGAACGGACAACATTTGAATCCGAGTATTCTTTTTGATATGAAAACGGGAACTCCTTTAAAGCGTACGCTTGTGTGTACCAAGAATGGAAATCATGTAAAATTAGTACCGAAAAAATAAATTAAAAGAAAAAGGTAAAATATATGGATATAGAGAAAATACTTACAGAGGGAATTGTCTTTAAAGGAAGCAAGTCGCCTTCGGCAAAGAAGGAAGATAAGGTAAAGACAAAGGCGAAGAAAAAAACGTATATTACTGGACTGCATGGCTCTGGATCGGCTAAAATGAAAGCAGAATATCGCCGCAGACGGGCTAACCGTCATAAGAATGGATAAGGCTAATAACGTAGCACTAGACATATTTTGTATAACTAACTAATTTTTTATGTAATCATGAAGAAAATTTTAATGCTTGTGGTTGTGTTGATGGCTGCTTTGTCGTCGTATGCACAGGAAATGTATTTGGGAGGTGGTATCAGTCTTTGGAGAGATTGTGATGCCGACATTAATACATTCTCGATTTCGCCTGATTTCGGTTATAACTTGAATGAACGTTGGGCTATAGGTGGAGAGTTATCGTATTCTCATAAGGGTACTACATCTTATGATGATGAGCATGCAAAAATATCCTCACATATAAATAGTTTTGCGATAGCTCCGTATGCTCGTTATTCTTTCTATGAAAACAAAATTGTACGTTTGTTTATCGATATGGGTTTAGGCTTTTCTACTTCAAAAGCTGAACATGGAGATGCTGTGAATGGTTTTGAAATCGGTTTGAAGCCGGGGCTGGCTGTTAAGTTAAATCATAGCTTCAGCTTTATCACTAAAGTTGGTTTTGCTGGTTATCGTGATGATTATTTCAAAGGATCTGATGGTTTTGGCGTAACTCTCGAGGGAGAGAATATTTCTATCGGTATCGATTATGAATTTTAATGCAACCTTTTTAAAGGTATAATCAGGCAAGAAAGTCTGTATGGGTTGTATAACCGTTGCCCCTGTTGTATATTTTGTTCGATTCATACAGCAGGGGTAATTTATTTTCAGTTAGGAAAGAACAAGATGTAAAAAAGTCGGATATTATAGTCATTATGGTTGTTTCGTGATTCTTTTTCCAAAATTTAGATTGTGAATGTTGAGTGATATGCTTATATTTGTTTTTAGAAGCTTTTTCTCAATGACCTTAATTGGAATAAGCGTATCTTATTTTCTCAACAATAAACAGTCTTGACTATGAAAAAACTGTATCTCTTAGTATTATGTGTTCTGTCGGCAATGTTTGTCAACGCACAAGAAACAATGTGGAATTTTAAAATTGGTTTAGGAGTTTCTTCGTGGATGGGAGATGGTTATGGACCGGCAAAAGCTTTGTTTAACCAGCGTATCGGAGTCGGGGTGGATATACCACTTACAGGATGGGTGTCTTTTCAGACAGGGTTAAACTGGACTTCGAAGGGGGCAAAATATTCGTTGATGGGTGATACGAAGCAAACTGTCAACCAGAATTATTTTGAAATGCCGATTTTGGCTGCTTTTCATATAGGAACTCCTAAAAACTTTGATGTTGTGATAGCCGGAGGTGGGTACATCGGTTGTGGTATTGTAGGTAAAACTGAACAGAAAACGGATGATGTTACTTCGTCCTGGGCTACTTTCAATGATGCTTGTTTGAATAATGTGAAAATATGGGATGGTCTTCGTCGTTTCGATGCAGGTATACAAGCGGGTGTGAACCTTGATTTCCGTCATTATCTGGTAGGTATAGAAGGTGAATTTGGTTTGGCTCGTATGTGGAAACACGGACCTCGTAACTTGGCTATTTTCGCTACGGTAGGATATAAATTTTAGCCGATAGGCTGATAACTAAGAAGGCGGACAAGCAACCGATAGGGAAGAACTGGTTGCTGTCCGCCTTTTTATGGTTGTAAGGTATTGCTGTTTATTAATGGTGGAACAAGCGGATACCTGTAAATGCCATGGCAATACCATATTTGTCGCAAGTAGCGATTACATGATCATCACGTACGGATCCTCCTGCCTGTGCAATGTATTCTACACCACTTTTGTGAGCACGTTCAATGTTGTCACCGAAGGGGAAGAATGCGTCTGAACCCAGTGAAACACCTTTCAGTGTATTCAGCCATGCACGTTTCTCTTCGCGAGTCAAAACTTCCGGCTTTTCGGTAAAGAACTGCTGCCATACACCGTCGGCAAGCACATCGTCATGCTCGTCGCTGATATAAACATCGATGGTATTGTCACGGTCGGCACGACGGATTTTTTCTACCCATGGCAAGTTCAGAACTTTCGGATGCTGGCGCAGATACCAGACATCTGCCTTGTTTCCAGCCAGACGGGTACAGTGGATACGGCTCTGTTGTCCGGCTCCGATACCGATAGCCTGTCCGTCTTTTACGTAACATACGGAGTTCGACTGGGTGTATTTCAGTGTAATCAGGGCAATCATCAGATCGCGGCGTGCAGATTCGGGGAAGTTCTTATTCTGAGTAGGAATGTTGGCAAACAGATTGTCACCGTTCAGCTTGATTTCGTTACGTCCTTGTTCGAATGTAATACCGAACACATCTTTGTGTTCTATCGGTGCAGGACGGTAGGATGGATCTATCTTGATAATATTGTATGTACCCTTACGTTTGCTTTTCAGTATTTCCAACGCTTCGTCTGTATAGCCCGGAGCAATCACTCCATCGGAAACTTCACGATGAATGAAACGGGCAGTAGCTTCATCACACACGTCGCTCAGTGCGATGAAATCACCATATGAAGACATACGGTCGGCTCCACGGGCACGTACGTATGCATTTGCCAGCGGAGAAAGTGGAAGATCGTCTACGAAGTAAATCTTTTTCATCGTATCGTCCAGTTCCAGACCGATGGCTGCACCTGCAGGGCTCACATGCTTAAACGAGGTTGCGGCCGGAAGTCCGGTAGCTTCTTTCAGTTCTTTCACTAACTGCCATCCGTTCAGTGCATCCAGGAAATTAATGTATCCGGGACGTCCGTTCAATACTTCGATAGGCAGTTCTCCTTCTTGCATAAAAATACGTGCCGGTTTCTGGTTAGGATTACAGCCGTACTTCAATTCGAGTTCTTTTGCCATAATTTATATGTTTTAGTTGCTTGTCTACAAAATTACGGAATATTTTCGGCTTATTGAAAAAACTTTCTACCTTTGTGACGCATTGGTTCAAAAGGTTATCTCTTTTTCACTGGATAATCTGATGATTAAAAGGGAATCAGGTGCAAGTCCTGAACAGTCCCGCTGCTGTAAATTCCGTGTATATTGCAGGCAATCGCTCAAGCCACTGGAATGATTTTCCGGGAAGGTAGTCTGCAATAGGAATGAGTCAGAAGACCTGCCATGCATAGTTTCTTCACAGCTTTCGAGGAAAAAGCGTGGGATGATCTGTCGGTACATATTCTTTCTGTTCACCCCGATGCTTTATTTTCGTAAGCGACGCAGAAGCGGAGAAATCCGTTGGCTGTAATTATAATGTATGAAAAAATGAGGTATATCGTATGTAGTTGGATAATGCTGGTCGGGTTTGCAGCGAGATGTTATGGCGGGCAGGATGTAGATACCACGAAGGTTTATTCCATACCGGAGGTGGTGGTGTCCGACCGTTACCAGACGCGTGAAGTACGTTCGGCCGCTCCTCTCCAGATTCTTTCCCGTGAGGAACTGAAAACGCTGAATGTGATGCAGGTGTCCGATGCCGTGAAACATTTTTCGGGAGTAACGGTAAAAGATTACGGGGGGATAGGAGGACTGAAAACGGTTTCCATCCGAAGTCTGGGAGCACAGCATACGGTAGTGGGATATGACGGGATTGCTGTAACCGACTGTCAGACCGGTCAGGTGGATATCGGGCGTTTTTCGTTGGAGAACGTAGACCGTCTGATGTTAAGTAACGGGCAAAGTGATCAAATTTTTCAGCCTGCCCGGTTCTTCGCTTCGGCTGGAGTTTTAAATATCCAAACACTGACTCCTGTTTTTCATGACGATAAGCCGACAAATCTCAGTGTTTCGCTGAAATCGGGCTCGTGGGGATTGCTGAATCCTTCGCTCTTGCTGGAGCAGAAGCTGGGAGCGAAATGGGCACTGACGGCCAATGCCGAATGGATGTCGTCCGACGGGCACTACCCTTATACTTTATATTATGGCGATGAAGGCGATCAGTCCAGCCGTGAAAAGCGTAAAAATACCGATGTACAGACCTTTCGTGCTGAGGCCGGCTTGTTTGGTAATTTCTCCGATACGGAACAGTGGAGGCTGAAGGCTTATTATTACCAGTCATCTCGCGGACTTCCCAATGCGACTACACTGTATTACGATTATTCCTCCCAGCATTTATGGGACAAGAATATGTTTGTCCAAAGCCAGTATAAGAAAGAGTTCAACCGTAAGTGGGCCTTTCAGGCATCGGGTAAGTGGAACTGGATGTACCAGCATTATCTGGACCCTGATTATAAAGGAACTACCGGACAGAGTGAAAACAGTTATTTCCAGCAGGAGTATTATCTTTCGGCAGCCGTACTCTTCCGTGCGTTGGATTGTCTTTCTTTTTCTCTTTCGACCGACGGAAGTGTTAACCGCATGAACTGCGACTTGAAAGATTTTGCCAAGCCTGTACGCTATTCGTGGCTCACCGCGCTGGCGGGCAAATATGTCAATGAGTGGATGACACTTTCGGCTTCTCTGTTGTCGACAGTGGTTTATGAGGATGTAGCCAAAGGTAATAGTGCCGGAGGGCATCGGAAATTGTCTCCATATGCCAGCGTATCGTTTAAGCCGTTTGCTTCCGAAGATTTTCGTATTCGTTTTTTCTATAAAGATATTTTTCGCTTGCCGAGTTTCAATGACTTGTATTACGGACAGACAGGGAACATTCGTCTGAAACCGGAAAATGCCAGTCAGCTGAATGTCGGGCTGACATACAGCAAGCATGTATCCGACTGGCTTCCTTATGTTTCGGCTACGGTGGATGCTTATTCCAACCGGGTGACAGATAAGATAGTGGCTATACCTACCAAGAATCTGTTTATCTGGAGCATGGTCAATCTCGGTAAGGTCGATATAAAGGGAATAGACTTTACGGCAAGCCTGAGCATACAGCCGGTGGAAAAGTATGTGCTGACTCTGTCGGGAAATTATACGTACCAGCGGGCACTGGATGTCACCGATCCGGACCCTTCTACGCTGGAAGGAAAGACCTATAAGCATCAGATTGCGTATACACCACGTGTTTCGGGCTCCGGACAGGCCATACTCGAAACGCCGTGGGTCGATTTGTCGTACTCCATGCTGTTTTCGGGCAAGCGTTATGCACTGGGACAGAATATAGCCAAGAACCGGTTGAATGGATATACCGATCACAGTGTGTCTGCCCGTCGCGGTTTTCGATGGGGAAAGACTGATATTTCCTTGTCAGTCGAGGTACTGAATCTGGCAAATAAGAATTATGAAATTGTGAAAAACTTCCCGATGCCCGGACGGTCTTTCCGTATTACGGTCGGGGTTAAATATTGATGTGCATGAAGAAGCTGGTTTTTATAATATGTTCGCTGGCTCTCCTGTTTGCCGGTTGCGACGATCTGGAAGATAAACCTTATGTGGCAGGTGAGGCGAACGGGGTAGTCGAGGATTACGGAACGGCGGAAATGTATATATTGAACGAGGGACTGTTTAACCTGAACAACAGTACGCTGGCAAGGTATTCGTTTCAGACGGAGACTTGTTCGTACGATTATTTCCGTGCGCTGAATCATCGCGGGCTGGGAGATACGGCCAATGACATGGATATTTACGGCAGTAAGTTGTATATAGTTGTGAATGTTTCGAGTACGGTAGAGGTAGTAGACCTTCAGACAGGGCTTTCCATCAAACAGATTCCGATGCTGACCGATAATGGTAGTTCCCGTCAGCCTCGTGCTATTGCTTTTGAAGAAGGAAAGGCCTATGTCTGTTCTTACGATGGAACAGTAGCCCGTATCGATACAGCTTCGCTGGAGATAGACGGCATCACGGAAGTGGGTCGTAATCCGGAGGACTTGTGTGTGCAGGACGGTAAACTTTACGTTTCCAATTCCGGTGGATTGGACTGGGCTGGGATAGGAGTAGACCGTACGGTTTCTGTTGTCGATCTGTCGACCTTTACAGAAAGCAAGAAGATAGAGGTCGGTCCCAATCCGGGGAAAATATTGGCTGGTCCCGATCATAGTGTATGGGTTGCCACTCAAGGCGAACAGATAGAACAAGGCGACTATAAGCTGGTGAAGATAAACACGCAGTCGGATGTAGTGGAAAAGATATATGATGAGCCGGTCATGGACTTTGCCTTCGATTACAACACGGCTTATCTCTATAATTACGATTACGCTACCGGACAGACGGCCTTCAAGGTTTTCAATCTGACTACAGGGGAGGTGGTGAGAAGCCTGTTCATCACCGACGGAACCCAGATAGAGCGTCCGTTTTCCATTCAGGTGAATCCGTATAGCAGTAATATATATATCACCGAAGCCTACAATTATCAAGTAGACGGTGATTTGTTGTGCTTCACACCTGAGGGTGAGCTCATGTTCCGTTTGAGCGGGGTAGGGTTGAACCCGAATACCGTACTGTTCCGCGATGAGGCAGCCAATGTCGATACGCCGGAGAATCCGGATGATTCGGACGGGATGGCTGCCTATGCCGATAAGGTGCTCGATTATGTTCCGGCACCTACGCAGTATATGAATACGACTACTACGGCTTACGTTGAAGGTTTTACGACCAAACAGCAGGTATTGGACTATGCCACCGAGCGGCTTCAGAAGAAGTCCTTGTTATCGTTGGGAGCATATGGAGGATATATCGTGTTGGGCTTTTCTCAGCCTGTGCCGAATGTCGCCGGAGAGTACGATTTCAAGATTTACGGTAACGCCAACTACAATCCGAATGCCTGGCAGGATCGTCTGGGAGGAAGTGCCGAACCGGGTATCGTACTGGTGTCGAAAGATGAGAACGGCAACGGTCTGCCCGATGATACGTGGTATGAATTGGCTGGCAGTGAGTACGGAAAGAATACGGAAATTCGTAATTACGAAATAACCTATTATCGTCCTGAGCCCGAAGATGCGGATGTGCGCTGGACGGATAATCAGGGAAACGAAGGCTATGTGTATCGGAATACGTTCCATCAGCAGGCTTCGTATTATCCGCTTTGGGAAGAAAGTGACCGCTTGACGTTCCGTGGAACGCGTCTGAAAGACAATGCTGTTGATGAAAATGGAGTTTGGGTAGGCTATGCTTACGATTGGGGGTATGCCGATAATCATCCTAATAGTACGGAAATGTCGGAGTTCAAGATAGACTGGGCGGTAGATGCCCAGGGTAACAAGGTAACTCTCGATGAGATTGATTTTGTGAAGATTTATACGGCAGTCAACCAATATTGCGGACAGATAGGAGAGCTTTCTACCGAGATTACCGGAATAGAGAATTTGCATTATAAGAAATGAACAGTAAACTATATTTATTCATTTAATTAATTAAACAACAGATGAAAAAGTTATTTTTTGTTTTGTACGCATGCTTATGCGTAGGATTGTGGAGTTGTAGTAACGATGATGAACCGACAGCTCCGAATGAAAAGCAGGATGTGGTAGTTAGTTTCGAAGACAAGCTGACAGAAGCTAATACGGCGTTTGCTCCCACAGAGGGTGAACAATACAATGACTGGTATAAACTTACATCGTTTACAGACAGTAAATCGTTAGTTAAGTGTAACAGCTATTTTGGCGACTGGGGATTCGGTGGCGGATTTACATATACCAATACCACCGATGTAACTACTCCGGGCTATTTAAATCTCAGTGCTATAACAGGTAAGGGTAAAGAAGGTAGTGTATATCTTACCGTAGCATTGTCGAATCCTACACAATTGGATAACTTGCAGACAGATAAGTATCAGTTCAAGGGTGCTTACATTACCAATACGACTTACGATTATCTGGCAATAAAAGATGGAAACGATGGCAGTGGAGTGGTAAAAGGTCCCTTTACCGATGGAGATTATTTTACAGTAACAGCTATCGGTCATGATGCTTCTGGTGAAGAAGTCGGAAGAAGTACTTTCTATCTGGCAGACTATCGCGATGGAAAGAGTTCGGTTGTAAATACTTGGGAATGGTTCGACTGGACTCCGCTGGCAGGTGCTGCTTATGTTACTTTCGAGATGGAATCTACCGATACAGGAGAGTATGGCATGAATACTCCGAACTATTTCTGTCTGGATGGTATTACATTGACTGAAAAATAAGGTTTTATCTTCCTTACTCTAATTAGGAGGGTGACTGTATATCAAAACTGACTTTTGGAAAAGATGGGGTTTTGCTTTTAAGACGTAGGCAACTCATGATACCAAGAGAAAGGAAGAATGGTCCAACCTAAAGTGATCTTCCGGAAAATGACGGATATAGCTACAGGGACCTGAAAGGGGGGCCGTCTTAACTTACTAAAGTAATAATCGTATAGATTGAAACTTAATAGTAAAAAATCTCCTGCTTTTAGCTATATAAATAAACGAAGGCTAAAGCAGGAGGTTTGTTTGTTGTAACTTATAGATTGTTATTGCTGTCCGATAAAAATTGTCAAACCACTAATCATACTCTGATATCAAACTGACTACGTAACAACTTCAGTAAAAGGGTTTGGCATCGTCTTTTCTTTTGCTTTTGAGCTGTACCGCTCTTAGCCATCTTGGTTAGGCAACAGACTCTTAATCAGCTTTTTTTGTTTTTCAGGTTTTCGGTCTTTAAGTCAAGTTTATCTATGCTAAAATGGAGTGATTGTTGTCGCTTTTTAGGCAGATCATTTTCCGGAAAGCGGTTCCGCATAGATGCGAGCTGTTGGCCAATTTTTATCAATCCGAAGCTGTACGATGCGTGTTTGGTCGGTTTCCCATATAGCCAGAGGAGTAGCATTGTCAGGATGATAATCAAAATCGGTTGTATATGCTTCTGTCAGTTCGGGGGAATTTCTGTCAATGGAAGGAGTACCGTATATTCTTGTTATGTAGCGGTAAAGTGCCTCAGATGATTTTTCGTAGAATTCCTGTTCGTCTTCGCCGGCAGAATTAAATACGTAAAGGTTCCACCCTGGCACACCATTGTCGGACAACTGATTATAATATGTCAATTCGAAGTTGTTGTTGAACAGGTTTACGGTACCAGTTCCCGTCTGCCCTGTTTCATCGGGAAATTCGTTCCATTTCCAGCCTAAAAAGTCTTTTGTAACGACTTGCAGGTCGAGTGTATCACTTCTGAAGGTTTCTTTTTGGTCTTTATATCCTGCCAGATATGTTTTGTACTCGCCGGGATAATAAAAGCAGTGACTCCATTGGAAAAACTTTTTATTCTGTTCCATGATACAGAATGAGTGGAGATTTTTGTCTTTATCTTCTACTATCCACGCAATTGAATCAAACTGATGGGATATGTCCAGCATGGAAACGGTACGATTGAACGAAATTGAAAAAACGGTCAGATCCAGCAAGTTGCAGGTTGTCTTATCCGTATGTAACTGAAAGGTCAGACTTCCGTTTTCCGGCGTTTCTGTTTCAGGGTTTTCACTGTTCCCTGTATTGCCTGTGATTTCGGATAATTCAGTGCTCTTTTCACATCCACATAAGGTGATGAGGCACAGCATAGGTAGTAATATCGCTTTCTTCATGCTCATAATGCTGTTACAAATTCATATCTTGTATATTCTGTAAATGAGTTGTCTTTGCTTAGTTCCAGATAAACCTTTCCTGAATCTTTTGAATAATAAAAACGGAAATAGAGGAACAGAGGATCATTGCCATCGGCTGGTTTTATTAATAAACTTCTGTTGGGGAGCAAGATAGACATCAGACCTTGGAAGCTGGCATATTTGTTATCTTTCTTATAGTAGACAAAGTAATCATCATCGGTTCGTTGGTAAAGCTCGATGGTGGAAAAGTTTTCATCTTCTTCGTTAATGATGCCATCCTGTGAATAGACGGACTTCCATTTGCCATAGAACGGACTGGCATGGTTGAATTCTCCGTCGCCTTGTATTGTCAGTTTCTCTGCATCCGCCTGACAGATGAGATCTTTGGTAGTCATATTGAATAGCAGTTGGATGCCGTCTTGGGTCCTGAACCACGAGTATTTCTGACTTTCCCAAATACCGGAAGCATTGAAGGTGAAACATTCGGCACCGCCATCAGGGGCGAAAGTATAATAGAAAGTAGAGCCGGTAAAATGGTTGTGTGCGTCAGTTGCAAGCCAGGAACCGATAACGGGACAATCGAGAATATACGACAGCTGGGGATTTTTCAACTGAAGAGTTGCTCCATAAAACGAATAGTTACAATCTTTTATGGATTTGCCGTTGTCAAAATCAATGTACAATTGATTGTTGGAACAGTACCATTCCAGTGTACCGTCATCATAAGACCCTTTGCCGTTTTTTTCGAAAATGAGCGTCTGGGAAAAATCGCTGTCATTGCCCGAAGCATATTTCCACTTACCCTCCAGTTGCCAGTCGTAGCTTTTGGTAGTATTTTCTATTTCCTCTCCGCCGGGAGCGTTGGAGGGAGTTTCACTGTCGTTGCAGCCTGGCAAGCAGAACAGGCTGAAACATAGTAGCATACTGCTTAATGCATATTTCATGTTCATATTGAGTATTAGTTTAAATTCGAGATGGGGGGATATTAAGTTGATTGTATGATATTTCTTTCTGATGTTGTAATAATTTTTATAGATTCTGCGTGAATCTGTCTTTTCTGTATTGCTTTGTTCTTAACTTTTGTAAAGAGTGTTTCGTAATTAAATTGTTCTACTGACAAAATTAGTGAAATGTTTTTTTTTAGAGAAATTATTTACTCTTTAATTAGGGCGTTTGGAGGTGTTATTGAACATTGTTTATCTTAATTTTCCAGAATTTGATTTAGTATTTTTTTGCTACTTCAGTACAATCTTTGCCGTTTGTGGCAGAGTCTGTTCGGTCGGAATCTTAAGAATGTGGTGAAACTTAATGCTTTTTGTGATGTAAATTCCCTTCCTACTTTTAGCTTTTTTGTGAAAATTCTGCCGTTTGTGGCAAAGTTTGTTCGGTTTGAATCTTAAGATGCGGTGAAATCTGGTGCTTCTTTGGGT